>Ga0180434_10001723_pt1 | contig 30721 bp, 17 predicted proteins | sample SS_ome_7_FD_132453 | JGI IMG/M metagenome (GOLD analysis project Ga0180434, IMG submission 132453) | Hypersaline lake sediment archaeal communities from the Salton Sea, California, USA - SS_1_D_2 metaG | ecosystem: Environmental > Aquatic > Non-marine Saline and Alkaline > Hypersaline >... | reverse complement strand
ATTCGCAATGATGAGCTTTTTGCGCCCAAGCTATTTCCCGGACAGAACAAGTTCATGAAGATTCCCTGTATCCTGCCGGATAGCGGTGACGTGTCGCATCATCCGTTTGCAGGTGAAGTGTCGCACCTGCTGGACTGCATCATCGAAGACGAGCGACCGTACCCGGATTTAGAAGATGCGGCCCAAACACATGCTGTGTGCTTCGCCGCTGACCTTTCCGCCGAGTCGGGTAGACCCGTGGCCATCAGCGAATTAGATGAAATGCAGTGATCCCGGCGCATGCCCCGGCGAGCGTGTACGGGTGTGACAGGGAACTACACGGGCAATAGAGAAAGACGAGAAGCGAGACGTGATCAGCATCTCGGGCACACTTTCGAAAGGATGGATGGCGCAGGCCCTTGGTGTAGCATTTGATCGCAATTACTATTTCGACCCCGCGAGACGCCACGCCGTTGACTGCCGGTGCAATGAATATGCGGCTGAGAGATTCCCCGGCATGCGCCTATTCTATTCAGAGTCTAATCTGGGGCAGATCGACTATTGGGATAAGCGGCAGGTCCAGATCGGCGGCATTCAGCCGAACATGCTTCTCGCAATGCTGCTGGGCGCAGATTTCGTGCCACACGACAGCTTCGACGCCGATATCACGCCGCGATGCTTAGCAGGGAAGGATATTTCCGACCTGCCCACGCCCGAAAGTCTGCTTGAGCACGAGTTGGTCAAGCTTTTCGACAACCAGATTCACCAGGTGCAAAACGATTCATCGGGCCGACTTCGTCCCATCCCGCCCTTCTTCTGGGATGTGTCCGGCCGGGCCACCATACATGGTGTGATGACCTCTGCCCAGAAGTTCTTCGGCGAAACTTTCTTCATGGATATGGTGACGAAGCCACAGTGGTGCTCGGATATTATGTACTGGATCGCCGATGCCTTTATTGTTCTCTGTCGGCACTTCTGCGAAATAGCGGATTTGCCCATATCCGGGGTACATGTGGGTGAGTGTTCGGCCTGCATGGTCGGCCCGGAGTTGATTGAAAAGCATGTCGTGCCGGTGACATCGAGGATCGGCAAGGAACTGGGCCCCATTCGACTACACTCGTGCGGCCCCAGCACCAATCATCTGGTCGCATTCTCTAAAATTACGAATCTGGCCTCTCTCGACCTCGGTGGCGATACGTCAACTCGAGAGGCAAGAGAGGTATTCGGAGGGACCGCGCTTTGCGGGAATCCAAAAGAGATGTTGATAAGCGTTTCTCCGCTGCCGGGTGACATGTCGGCCGAAAGCACCGAGCCAATCTTGCGCTGGGCCAAGCACATTGCCGAAGAAAACGATGGCGGCAACCTCGAATACATATACCATCTGGAACCCAGTTACAATGTCGAGACTATTCGCGCGTTAACAGACTTCGTGAAGAGTCTGCCTGACTATGCAGGCGCGCAGCTAAACAGGCAGCACGATGGCTGACACGCCAACGCCGGCCGCTACGTAAAACAGGCAACACGTCTGCAATCACTTGCCGCTGTACGGCAGCGCCAAACTTCTACCTAAATGGCCAGTCGTGCGGATAGCACTCCAACCAGAACTCAGCAAATACGCCTACATCAGAGAAGTCTACGTCACCGTCATGATCCAGATCGACGTCCAAATTGTCGACACGCCAACTTTCGGCGAACCATGCAAAGTCGTGAAAGTCAAGTATGTCGTGACACGTGAACAGCATGAACGACATGTCTACGGGCTCGTCCGCCTGATCCCGCAACTGCTGCCATGCAGCCCCTTGCGTGTCGGCAGGTTCGGCAACCGCACTGCCATCAAACATGTGCCGGTGATTGGTCCAGCCCCAGCGATATGTAACGACATTCGCCGGCACCTTGTATACGGCTACGACGCTGAACCAGTACTTCTGCTCCAAATCCTCCTGCCAGAACCAGCTCCCTTTCGGCAGCCGCACCGAGTAGCGGAACACAGGCTCGTTGGGTTCACCTTCCGGGTGCTTATCGAAGCCTACAAGGACTTCATCATACTCGTAGGCCTCGTACTCCCACACCTTATTACCGGGATGATCAAACGGAACCTGAGCATTCGGCGGTGCATCGCTCCAGATGTTCAGCAAGAAGTAATCCGGTCTGCGCGGCTCGGGGGGCACCGGCTCAGGACACTTGCAGGCCTCGTATCCGTAACCAAGGTAGGAGCCGTGCCAGGCTACGGCGATGACCGGATCCGGCCGCTCACAAAGCCAGTCATCGGCCACGCGGCGTCTGATATCCAGATGTCCCTGAGGGTCCTCCACGGCCAGAGATTCTTCATCCTCGTAGTGTGGCCATTCACGTAATCCCGTAAAGGGCAGGTCCCACTTGACCCACGGCTCTTCGGTCAGCAGCTCGAAAGACATGTCGAAGCCTTGCAGCTCGATCAGGTCCGGGTCCTGGTTGCGGTCACAGAAATCCTCACACTCGATGGGCATCGTGTCGTTCTTGTTCGGATCAAGCACCAGCCCCGGAGCGAGGGCTTCGTCTTGCAGACTGAATCGCACGGCGTAGTCCATCCAAGGCTCCGGCCGGGTCTTCCAACCCCACAGATGAGCGGGATCATCTGCATAGATGGGCGTAATGCTGATCCAGAAAATATCATCTCTGGTCTCGAATTCGCGCTGCCAGAACCACTCGTGCGACTCAAGCTGCACGAAGTACTCGAAGCACGCATCCGACGGTCTGCCGGGGAATTCATCCATACCCACGTGCCTAACCATAACACGCTCTGCCGGCACCTCAACCTGCCAAATCAGCATTTCAGGGAAGCTGTAATCGGTGACTACGTCCTCCGGCATGTTCGTCCAGAAGTTAATCAGCCACCATGCGGGCTGCACAGCCGGCGGCGCCACAGCCTGCCAATCCTCATACGAACCCCACCAGCGTATTCTCGTGATTGGTATCGCGCCCAGGCAGTGGAAGTCATCCGCGACCATCTTCCATTGCGTGGGTGATTGCGGCAGGGTCGGCTCGTCCCAGCCGCAGAAGACCGGCAGTGAATCAACGTCCGGATTCGGATCGATCTCAATCGGCGGCTGCGACCACTTGATATGAGGGAGCTCCTCCGGCGGTCCATTGGGTTCGCATTCTCCGATACAGACCCTGTAGTCCTCGACCTCGCCGGGGCCGCCATACCCTATTGGTGGAAGGTTTGGCTCCAGGCCAAATCGGAACCGAGCAAAGGTCCAGACATCCCACTTGGCCGCAGCGGGTATGGCTACGCTCAACAGATTCGACCCCGGCACGACCGGCTCAGCGTTGAGGATACGATCCATTGGTTCGCCCCAACTGCCGTCGTCACCGAAGTCGATCCAGGCATCGATGAAACCAGCGGCCGACGCGACGATCTCCAGCCCTGCCATCTGGCCGGGTTCAATAGGCGTCGGGAAATAGATGCCATCTTCGTCATCGACGTCATGAACGTCGTCACCGGTGGCATCGCCATTGGGCTGGCCATCGGTCTCAGGATCGACGCCACCGCCCAAGAACAATCCTGGCAAAATCGCATGATGTGCACCGTTGTTGGCCCCCAGCGTTGGGTAGGTCGGATCGGGGGCGTCGCCCCAATCGAGAGCTTGGTTGCCAAATAGAATGCCGAACGTAAACATACTCGGCTGAGCATTCACGGTGTGCGTGCCCGGTGGCGCTGGATGGGTTTGTATCCAGCCGGGTTGCAGTTCCTCAGCCACAACATAGGTGCCTGCCGCCAAACCCGTGAACACAAAGTCGCCGTTGCTATCCGTGATCTGATACGGTTCGCCCGGATCCCACGCTCCGTTCTTGTTGATATCCAGGTAGATCTTCCAATCGGGCAAAGACGGCTCTGTGAACCAATCCCAGAGACCGTCGCCATTGAGGTCGTGAAACTTCTTGCCCGCGATGACAGGTCCGGGTGGCACGATCTGACCATCGGGCTTAATCTCGACCAGATGGTCCTCCACCTCTCCGGCACCGGCCGGCCCCTTGGACGAGACGGGCGCGTTCGTTCCCTCGTAGATGCGGAGACGTGCGAAGGTGGGGCCTATTTGGGCATTGGCGGGTATCGGAAACGCCCAGACGGTGGGCAGGTGCCAGCCGCCCGGTGGCGGTGGCCCAAGACTGACATTACTGGGGCCAAGAGCCTCGCCTGCATCATCCCAGCTACCGTTACCATTGAAGTCAATCCACCCGGCGACGGTTGCGTCTCCAGAGCCTCCGACACAGATATCGACCGACAGCACACCCCAGTTACCCTTGACCAAATCGCCCCAAACAGTTCCACCATCCTCGTCGTCGTTTCCATCGTTGTCATCACCCATTGCTGCCGGGTGGTGCTGCATGCCGGGGTCCTGGTCGGGCAGATCGGTGGGGTCACCAAACCACGGCCCGCCCAGCGCGTGGCTGGCCGAAGGATAGCCTGTGGGCGCATCGCCAAAATCCCGATCCGGCTCTTCTGTGAGTATCTCAACTTCGTAGTCCTCGACTTCTCCTTTGTCCGCCTCGCCTATGGGTACGATGACCCATGGCGGAGCCGTCGGATCGGGATCGACCCAGTAGAGGCGAAAACGGGCGTACGTCTTGGCCGGTGCAGTTGTCGGGACGTTGAACGAGAACTGAACCGTCTTCTGCCCGCCGGCCGGCACGGTCATGTTGTGGGTCCCGATGTCGTCACCAACCATGTCGAACTGGTTGTTGCCGTTCAAGTCGATCCAGCCGGCCACATAGACGTCCTCACTGAAGTTAGCAGCATTCGAGACCATCACATCGATCGTCTCGGTCTGTCCCGCGACCAGGCTCAGGTCCGACAGCGACACCACACCATCCTCATCGTCTGTGCCCGCGTTGTCATCCCCAAGGGCGTCCGCGCTGGGGTGACCATCTGTCTCTGTGTCTACGGCCTGTCCCAGGCGCAGCGTATAGGCAAGATGAGATGCCCCGCCGCTGGCCTTGAGCGTCCCATAGGAGTCCGGAGCATCGCCAAAATCGTACTCGCCAGCAACTTGCCGATTGCCAAACCGGACCAGATGGACGACATCCGGTATGGTCACGTTAATTGACGTGGGGCCCAAGCCCCATGGGCAAGTCGCCTGCCAGCCCGGCTTTAGCTCCTCGGACACATAGTAGGTCGCGTGGCAGTCCACGTCAAACCAGCACCATCCGGTTCCGTCGGTCATTTTGTGAGGTTCACCTGCATCGTGCGTACCGTTTTGATTGTTGTCCAGGAAGATCTTCCAGTTCGCAAGTCCTTGCTCGTCTTGATCCCAGACGCAATCGCCGTTCTTGTCCTCCCACTTGTAAACATTGATGGTGCAAGTATCCCCAGCGGTTTGGCGATTGCCAAAGATGACCAGGTGGGCGACATCCGGTATGGTCACGTTAATTGACGTGGGGCCTGAGCCCCATGCGCAAGTGGCCTGCCAGCCCGGCTTTAGCTTCTCGGCCACGTAGTAGGTGGCGTGGCAGGGTACGTCAAAGTAGCAGTATCCCGCCGAATCGGTCGTTTTGGAAGTCTCGCCTGCATCGTGCGTACCGTTTTGATTGTCGTCCAGGAAGATCTCCCAGCCCTGAAGTCCCGGCTCGCCTTGATCCATCGCGCAATTGCCATTCTTGTCCTCCCACTTGTAAACGGTGATGGTGCAAAGCTCTTCAGCCGCCTTGTCCCAGAACTTGTTGCCCGTACGGTCCTTTATATCCAAAGGATAGGTGTACTGAATCCGATTGGCGTTGATTACCGTCCCGCCGACCGATGTAGCCCCCGGCGGGTTGGAATCATTATAGCCTGGCAGATTCGTCTGGACGATGTTGTAGAACTCATATACGGGGTCCTCAGGAACGACCAGTTCATAATAGGCCGATGCGTCGGTGGTGGTGGAAGCGAGCAGGGTTCCTACCGGCCCCTGGTCCTGAGCGCCATAAAGTGCGACCGGCACGTTCGCAAGCGGCTTGGAAACGGGCGGTTCAGTCCCGGTTGTGCCCTCATACACGCGCCCCTGGAGCTTGAGCGGCTGTGCCTGGCTGACGGCTGCGATCCCGCCGGCCACCAAAATGGCAATAAGCAGGCCTGAAGTAAATGGTTTGCGGTTCATTTTTGTCTCCTCTCAAAAAACGAACATCCCGCGTGAGTTATTGAAAGCATAGGGGTGAAATTAGCCAGTGACTATCCATAGTCCTCCGGTTTCCTCCAGTTGAAAGCGTGACCCGCGGTCACGTGGACATGCCGTCCGAGCGATGATTATAGCCACGGGCCGCAGGCACATGCAAGTATTATCCAATAAATTCTTTCCACTTGGTTAGATCGCCGTTAGTTTCTTCTTATCTGGCGTGCGCGGCGCATGCGGCCAACGGCCTGCAGCAAGCTCGTCCCGCTATTCACCCTTTTGTGACGAGACTTTGTCCCGCCGCTCGGCCTCATCTGTCAGGCTCTTAAACAACGAGCGAATATTGAAGAAGCCACCAATCGAGACAACTACAGCCAAGGCGGCAAAAACAACAAGACTCGCAAAGAAGAAAAAAGTCCAAAACTTGATCCAGAAGTCCATATCGTTACTCCGTACGTTCCCGAGATGTGCTACGGGCAGGAAACAACAAAGAGCCGGCCACCATCAGCACCATCGCCAACGCTGTGACGGTCAGGCCGACAATCGCGCTGGACACTTCTATGCCCAGCAACGATTGAACGGGCTTCAATCCCACAACGGCGCCAAACCCACACAGCAACGCCAAGTATGCGCCGACTTTGCTCGCCCGTCTCCAGTAAAGACCGAAGACCAGCAGCGCGATGGCGCCGGTGAAGTAAATGGCACCCGAGATGGCCATATAATCCCACAAATCCTGCCCTAAATCGTACCACAGTCCCCAGACCAGAATGAAAATACCAATCGCTACGATAAAGATTCGCGTCAGCAGCAAACGCGTCCTGGAGGACAACCCGTTTTTGAACCAGGGCGCAACCACGTCCTGCGTCAGCACCGAGCTCCAGCACAGAAGGTAACTGTCATGCGTGGACATAAACGCAGCTAACATGCCCGCTGAAATAACACCGAGCAGCCCCGCAGGAAGGAGCTGACTGAGGAATACCGGCATCGCCATCAATGTCACATCCGATTCGGCTTGAGCGCCCTCCGGCAGGAAGACGCCTCTGAGTGACTCATTCTGAGCGATGAAAACAAAAGCGCAGATTCCAAAGAAGTACGGCAGCAAAAAGCGAATCAGAAATCCGACGGAAGCGAAGGTGTAAAGCCTCTTGACCGTTCTGATACTGTCGGCAGAGCAGGCGCGGATCACGGCTGTCTGCCAGATGGCACAATTCACCAGGCCCAGAAAGAACATCCATACCACATAGGAAGTTCCGAAACCCTCCCCGTGAAACGGATTGAAACCCGCCTCTCCCTGCAACTGTGAAACCGTGCCAATGATATTATGCCAACCCAAGTACCGAATCGACAGCAGACTCGTAGCCAACAGGCTGAACGATAGAACCACAAACTGGATATAGTCCAGCACCACCACCGAGACCATTCCGCCCAGAGCGGTATAGAGCAGCACCATCCCCAGCAGGACACTCATGATGATCTTTAGATGAATATCTTCCGTCATGCCTGTGACACCCATGACGAAGATCGAGCCGGCCTTGAGAAACATGCCCATATTCAGGATGCCGGAAAACGCCAATATTGCCCCGCCCAAGATGCGCACGCCCCGTCCGAAGCGCTTCTCGTAGAATTCCGGGATGGTCATTACGTTCATTCTTCGAAGCGGCACAACAATAAAGCCGGTCAGGCCCACTACCAATGCTACGATGGCTGAGGCTAACGCGATGTGAAAGGCAGCAAAGCCGCCGGTAAAGCCTTTCTGCGCCGAATACATGACCGTCACCAGGCCCAGCTCGGTTCCGATCATGGTGGCGATACCCAGGAACGTCTTTAGGCCCCGCCCCGCCACGATGAAGTCGGTGACATTGCTGATGTACCGCTTGATGTAGACCCCCACCGTGACGATGATACACAGGTAGCCTACGACGATGCACCAATCGAGGACGCGAAAGTTCGTCTCGATGCCCATGGCACTTAAGTCCATATCATCTCCCCTTCACGCAATGCGCCCAGAGCTTTTAGTTCCATTGTATGGGCCATGATTATATACGCACTTCCGCGGTTTATCTAAGGAATTACAGTCACTGTTCAGCCGCCCCTGTGGCGGGGGTCACCGCGTCAGTTGAGCGTCGAAAGGGCCTCTTTGCAGAGGCGGCGGTACTTGTTTTGCTCGCCGGAGCTTTCCGGCAGAGCGGCGCCTTGCTTCCAGGCCGAGCGAGCTTGCTCGCTACGGCCCAGAGCCTGCAGGGCCTTGCCGCGCCAGTATTGGGCCGGGGCTTCGCGCGGCTTGTTCGACCGTCCGACGCCAATATTTTCCGGATACGTCAAGGCCGCCTCGAAGTCCTGCAACGCGGCTTCGAACCGGCCGTCCTCGAAACGCTCTTTGCCGCGTTCGATGTGTGCCCTGTTGAACAAGTCCCACGTGATGCTCTGGCCCTCCCAGTTGACAAAGTACGGCGTAGACTCCAGTAAATCAATCGCATCCGTATACCGCTGCTCGTTGTAATACGCCCGGGCCAGCATAATGATGATGTCCGCACGTCGCATCTTGTCATATTGTGTAGATTCAAGAACTTCTATCGCCGCGGGCCGCTTCTTCGCAGCCAACAGAATATCCGCCAGGTCACGATACAGGGTCTGGTCTTTCGGCCGAGCGGTGATGGCCTTGCGGTAGAGCTGTTCAGCTTTGGCCAGGTCTTCTTCCGCCGCCCAGGCGTAGAGACCGAGATTGCGAAATGCTATGCTCAACGACGGGTCCAGGTCCGCGGCCTTTCGCCAATGCGTGACAGCTTCATCCAGGCGGCCAAGATGGGCGTAGAGATTGCCGAGTTGGAGATGCGCGTAGGCATCATCAGGATTTTGGTCGATAGCGTACCTGAACACATCCGCGGCTTCAGGACGCGAAGGAAAGATGCAGTCCCTGTACGTACGGCCAGCCTTGGTCAGATACATTCGGGCTTCCTGTTGCTTGCCCTGGAGTGACGCAAAATACGCCAGGTAATAAAGCGGCAGAGGACTACGCCGGTCTTCCGGCACGGGCTCAACACATACAGCCGAAAGCAGCCTGAGGGCTTGGCTTACCAGGCCCAGCTCTGCAAAAGTCAGACTGGTCTCTAACATCTCGAAGTCGACCTCGCCGAGAAACGCTCGTGCATCCCGCACAAAACGCCGCATCTGTCTTTGTTTTTGCAGCGCCACCAACGCCCTTGGAACCAAGTCAGTCGGATTCTGGGCGACCCTTTCCTTGGCGCGTTTAGTTGCGGCCTTGGTGTTTCCGGCAGCGCACAGGGCCAACAGCAAATGGTCGCTTGCCTTGTCATCGCGCGGATTCAGCCTAGCGGCCCGTTCGAAGGCCGCCACGGCCTTTGAATAATCTCTCAAACGCATGTACGCGCGACCCGCTAAGTCGTAGCCGAGAGAAGCAGTGCCGAGGCATCTCGTCGCCTTGTACGCGCACTTGAGTGATTCGGTCTCATTTTTCAGCCTTAAATGACTGACACCCAAGAAGAACCAGGCCAACCCATCGGTAGAGTCTCTGCGCACAGCCTTTTGTAGTCGCTGCATTGCATCCTCATAAAGCCCCGCTTCGATGTCAAGCACCGCCAGGTTGCGCAGCGCGGGCGCATATCCTGCATCCTCGGCCAGAGCTTTTTCGTAATACACGCGAGCCTTTTCCCGATTTGTCGCCAGGTCAAACTTACGGCCTTTCAAGTACTTTTCGTGGACGGTGAGTTGACCATCCGGCTTGCTCAGATACGCAGCGCGCTGCGGCGGGCTACTCTCAGGAATCGGCAACGGGGTCGTGAAGCAAGCAAGCCTATGTCCGGCTTTCGTCTTGATTTCCACGTCAACCGGTGACGTGGGAGCCTCGCGAAGTGTCACTACCTGGGGGTCATTCGGGGAAAGGTCTACGCGCGTTCTCAGCAGGTCCCGCCCGTCTTGAGAAAGTCTGCACATCGCCTTGGGCAGTTCGCGCGTCGCAAGTATCCGCAGCCGGAGCATGCCGTCTTCGCGCTTAGTTTGAACGGCGACATCTTTGGTTGCGTATTCGAAGCCGTCGCCCAGCCCATGCACAGGGTACCACCACTCGCGCCACGCAATTTCTTGCCTGGGCAATAACATGCCGTAGTCGGACTGCGTGGGCAGCGGCCCACTTTGCACTTCTATATATGGGCCGTCCTCATCGGTCAGGTTCTCCTGGCTAACCAAACCGAAGTCCCAGGTCCCCCACGTCCAGGCTTTCTTGCCGCTTAGCTCATGGTGATTGGCCACTTGTACGATGCCGCGATCCATATCCACATCATAGGCCCCGAAGAAGTCGAAGACGCAGTCGTAGGCGAAAATCGACGCCCACGTTTCGTAGTTCTTCAGCCAGGACAGGTCCTTGCCTTCGTGAATCGGCCAGGAGAAGAATTTGACGCCGTGATGGTCCGTGCCCAGAGTCATCGGATAGATAAAGCGCGTGCCGGCCCGGTTGCCAAAAGCGGTACAGTTCCAGAAGTAGTAAGGGCTTATCGCATCGATGGGGTTGAAAATACAAATCTGCTCATCCAGATATGCTCTGTCCGGATGCAATGTCACGCGGACGGTCCAGCGGGTTCGCAGGCTCTTCTCCAGGTTACTCACTTCAAGGTATGCCGAGCCGTCCCGGTTCTTGCCGATGAGGGCATTCACGGGCGAGACAATGGTGACGGTGTGCACTTGAGGTCCGGCGTTCCACTCAACGCCGCCGCTAATGAAGGCCCCGCGCATGGCAATCATTCCGGGCTTGATCACACGGTTCAGATGAAACATTTCTTCGCCTTCGGTTTTGTCATAGACCGAATGGAGTCGGCCGCCAAGCTCCGGCAAGCAGGTGATCTTGAGATACTCGTTTTCCAGAAACAGGGCCTTGTAGGTTCGGTCCGCCTTGGTTCTGTAGAGATGGTCCTGCATCGTGTAGGGGTAAACGATGGAGCCTTTGACCGTGGTGGAGAACTTGACCTGGCCCTCAAGCGCCCAGAACTTGGGATTAACGTCCTCTGCCCAGCCATACGTGGGGATGGTTATGGTACCCCGCCAGGCTTTAACCTCTGCCGCGCTTACATCCGCAGCAAGAAAGCATAACCCCACGATAAGTGCAACCACGCAACAGTTTCTCAGCAAAGCTCTCATAACAGTCACCTCTCATTTTCTCTGGAACACTCTCTCCACCACGTCACTCATAGCTTCTTCATGTTCGGTAATAGACTGCACCAGCTTCATTTGGGCGCGGGTGCGGTCAAGATTGTGTCCGTGGCGGTCGACTTTATAATAGATGTCGCCCGCCAGATAGTCGGTAAGGAACCGGATACACTGTTCAAACGTGATCAGCTTTGCGCCAAAGACCAGGTGTTTTTTCTCGACGGCTGTTAGAAAGTGTCGTGTCTGCTCGGCAAAGCCTTTGGCAAGCACCTCGAACATCGGCAGATTGATAGTGACCTTCGACAAATCGCGCTCATCCTCATCGGCCAAGGTCGCTGCGGTGCGCACCATGTCACCAAAATCGTGCACCGACAGGCCCGGCATGACCGTGTCCAAATCAATCACGCACACGCCCTTGTTTGTTGCGGTATCCAGCATAACGTTGTTGACCTTGGTATCGTTGTGCGTAGTACGAATCGGGATTTCACCTTCCTCTGTTAGACGCTGCAAGATGCTGCAAAGGCTCACATTTTCGAAGACAAAATCAATCTCGGCCTTGGCGTTCTTGGCCCGATTGCACGTATCCTCTTTGACAACTTGCCCAAAGGTCTCGAAGCGCTTAGACGTGTCGTGGAAATCGGCAATCGTTGCGTGCAGGGCCGGTCCGGGAAGGTCGGTCAGCATACGCAGGAACCAGCCAAACATCCGCGCCGCTTCATACGCCAACTCGGCAGACTGCACTGTATCGTACGTGACAGCATCCTCGATGAAGTTGTAGACCCGCCAGAAGTTTCCGTTGACATCTTGGTGAAAGCCCGCGCCGTTGTCACTGCCGATGACGGTTAGCTGCCGAGCCACCTGATCCGGGTCAATTCCGGCCATCTTGCTGCGTATGTGCTCAGTGACCCGGACAACGTTTTCCATCAATGAGGGCGGGTCTTTGAAGACGTTATGGTTTATGCGTTGCAGTATGTACCGGACCGGCTGTCCGTTGTCCTCCGTGGTCAGAATGTATGTATCGTTAATATGGCCGCGGGCCAAGGGCACTATTTCGGTCAACCGGCCGCCGACATAGAAGTGGTCTACGATTGACTTGAGCTCGTGCTGCATTATCGTCGGGTTCCCGTCTTGCGGAGTCTCTCCCAGAGGTTCTCCGGATAAAGACCGCCGGCGATCAGCTTACGAATGCACCGCGCCGCTATGGTGGCGTCCCGACGGTACGTAATTCCAAACCATGGGTCATCGCAGCGCAGAACCTGCACTGTGACTTCTCCACCTTCTATGAGCGCATCAATCACCGTGGGAATAAATAGCTCCACGCTGTTTTTGTTTTCTTGCTCTCTGAGGAATCGTTCGAAGTGCGATTGCAAATAATTAAATATGGACGGTTGGAATCCCCAGAGATTCATTGAGACGATTTCGTCTCCGGTCAGGAAGTGTTCGGTCCCGTTGTCGTCGCAGTAACGGACTCGGCCCGAAGCCCGTTCGACGCCCTTACGCTCGACAATGTCTTTTAGGAACATGTCTTCGTCACACCGGCACACGCCTCTGCACACTGTGCCATACTCACTTAGGGTATCCTTAAGGGTATAACCAGCCACAGCGTATTTGTTATGCGAGGCATCTTTTCGCGAGAGAAATCGGGCCATCGTCTCGAATGAGTGAGGTCCATAGTAATCGTCGGCATTGATGACGGCAAAAGGCTCATGAATCACATCGCGAGCGACAAGAACCGCGTGCCCGGTACCCCAGGGCTTGCCCCGGTCGTTCGGCGGCTCAAAGCCGTCCAGGCAGGCGTCCAGTTCCTGGTAGGCGTAAGCCGTCTCGACAATACCGCTGAACTTGTCGCCGATCTTTTCTTTAAAAGCACTTTCAAACCAATGCTGAATGACAAAGACGAGCTTGCCGAAACCGGCCTTGACGGCGTCATAGATGGCATAGTCAATCAATATTTCGCCGTTCGGGCCTATCGGATCAATTTGCTTAAGCCCCCCGTAGCGAGCACCAAGACCTGCCGCCAATATCAATAGAGTCGGCTTCATTCACATCCCCTTCAGCTCGTCGAGCGCTTCGCCGTCGCCGGTCCGGCGATAGACCCCGCAATAGATTGCAGGGCTAAATGGAGGCGCGGCAAGACGTAGGCTATTGGCTCTGTTGCCGGGGGCCGCGCTTCCATGGAGCAGCAAGTGCGTTAGCTTCTTCGCCACACACTTGACAAACCTGCAGGCCGCCGCCGTGACATGTATAGAAGATTCGCCCGTTTGAGACTACCGCGCCGATGCACTCACTTGGATCCAGACGCGGCCCCGAAGACACCAAGCTGACGTTGTTTATGTCCGACAAATCATGGACGTCCAGGTTGGAGCCAAGCAGATACGGCTCGGAGAGGGTGAATCGGGTGCACTTATAGCCCTGGGTCAGGGTCTTAAGAATTTTGCCCGTATCTTTGTCCAGAAGAAAGCCATTTTTGTACTGAGCGTGCACGAATAGAAATCGCGGGTCTATCGTGACCACGTGGATGGCTTCGCGAACCGGCTCGGACTTCCAGATCAGTGAGCCGTCATTGGCGTCTACGCACCATACGAGACTGTTGCCGCCCTCGAGTTTGTTGTATCCGCCCAGATACAAACGCCCATCCTGACCGCAGATCGTACAGCCGCCATGAATGAAGTATCTGGTCGTCAACCAAATAACCTGGCCGGTGTCCGGCTTAATGGCGGCGGTGAGGCCTTTTGCGCTGGGAAGGCCCCTCTTGCTCTCCGCCGAGTAGCCAAAATAGCAAGAATAGTAAAGCGTGCCGTCCATGAGACACACGCCGGCATCGTCCCCGCCGGAACCGAATTCGGAAAAGTCTCGCGTCCAAATCTCCTGTCCGGTGTCCCTATCGTACACCCGCAGCAAGGGCTTGTGGCCTTGCGGAAAACGCGGGTTGTTCTGGTGCTCGAAAAGCCACCCTATCTTCTCGGTCCCGTCCGGAGCATATTTGCCGTATCGGCCGGTGCCGAACATATAGATGACCAGGTTCTTGTGGGCGACAGGCGGCAACTGCCGGTTCCAGCTCGGCGACCCGGCAAAGGGAGCTTCCCAGAACAGCTTTCCCGTCGCCGCATCCAGACATCGCAGACGGCACTTCTCCAACCCGGCCTGCGGGACAAAGATGCGCCCTTTATGGTAAAGCGGTGAGGTGTAACAGATATGCACGCCGGGGAAATATCGCCGCCATAATAGCCGCCCGGTCTCCTGCTCAACCGCGAAGATTTGGCCCTCGGCAGTGTGGGTATACATACGCCCATCGCCGAACGTGGAGAAGTGCTTTGCCGTCCCATCGAATCTGCGAATCCATTTGATCTCGAAAGGCGGCGTTATCCCCTGATGGTCCACGTTCGTATTTGCCCAGTTACCGAAACTCGTAAACCTATCGTATTTGGAATCGGCCAGCTTACCGGTCATCGAGCTTCGCATCCTGGAGAGTTGAAGGTCGGTTGAAGGCAACGGTTCTTCGCCGCCCGGCCCCAGGACATACAAATAGCCGTCTTCACAGCCAAAATAGACTCGACCGTCACATACGGCAACCGGGGCCGAGATTGCCTTGCCGAAAGCGGTGCGAAACGACCAGACATCGCCATTGCCCTGTAACGGCACGACATAGAGCCTTCCATCCAGGCCCCCATAGATGGCACTATCCCGAAGAAGAATTGGAGATGCGATGGATGGGTAGCCGCCGAGAGGCACAGGCTCTTGCTGGCCCGGGCCATGCCGGCACAAGCCGAAACCCTCTTCGGGTCGGCACCTGTACACATTCCGGCCTCGCAGGCTCACCGAGCAGAAGCTCAGCAGACCGCCTTTCGTGCTGGTCCTGGTCCCCGGGACAGAGCCGCTTTGCACTTCGGTTCCATCGAGCCGCAATGTGTCCACCCTGCCGCCATTGTCCAAAAGCGTCCATTGCCTGTAGACTGTGCCATCTTCAGCGATGCTCAGCCCAAGAGTAACATTGCGCGGCGTTTGCACGGCCCGCAATTTGGCGCTGCTGCCGGCATCGTCCAGCCATACCACCGACCCCCCTGCCGGAATCACGAGCGTCTTGCCGTGCACTGCCAGATTTCTCGAACAGCAGAATTGCTCATTCGGCGTCACACGGCCGGCTTTGTGCCTTAGCCAATCCCTGCCGCTCCAGCGGTCGCCGGCGAAGTCCAGCATCTCCTCGGCAAAGTCCCAGACCCAGCAGATTGTTCCATCAGGCTCAAGGGCATAGACTCGTGAGCCGAGCGTAGCGAAATACACCCGGCCGTTGGCTACTACCGGCGAACTGAAGATCGGCTCGCCACAGTCAATCTCCTTTGCCACGGCTCCGCCGGCAGCCTCAAGCACATAGTAGGACCCGGCCATCGTGCCGAAATGAAGATAATCTCCGGCAATAGCCGGCGACGATACATTGTTGCAATTGGCTTTGCCTCCGTGGCTGGGGAACTTCCACAGAACACGTAACGTGGTCGCATCGAGGCAGAAAGCAACGCCGGCCCCATCAACCACATAGACGCGGCCATCTGCCACCACCGGCGATGTAAAGACGGCATCGGTCAGCGGAACCGCGCCGACCAATCCGAGGGGGATGGTCACGCGCCTGTCTGCCGCGTTCCCCGAACGTCGAGAGTCGTGTTTGAACTGCGGCCAATTCTCGGTTGAAGAGACAGGGCGTGCGCTCAAGAAAAGGCAAGTCATAGAAAGAGCAAGTCTGATATGCTGTGATCTCATAATTGTTATAGTAAACCAAGAAGAGCCCGGATTTCAAGCCATATCTTCAAATGCGCTTAAATCAAAGGCCAGTCCGGCTTTCTGTAATGCAGATGCCCATAGTAAGGCTGCAGACGCCTCATTGCGATGGTGAATATGCTTTAGGCTGGGTGGTTTTTGAACGCGACTGGGGTGCAGGCGCAGTTCTACACTATGCAGGCTCCTATGCCTGGGGCTGCTCGAATGTCTGGATTGCTCGCAGAAAGAACTTTGCCATGCTCATCTACACCAACAAAGCCCGCTCCGAAACAACCGATAGGGCCGCAGGAGCGTTAATTGCCGTTGGTTACGATACAGCCAAATGGAATGGCCTGCCCCCAATAGGTCAACGACCCACCCCTTTTGCAGCGCCTTTCCTGGGCTCGAATGCGGCACACGTCGCGTTGGCCCAGGTAAAAGTGCCGTGGTTCTTTTTGTGTTCACAGTCGGTACCGGGGCTTAGCGGCTTCACACAATCCCCCCAAACATGCTCGGGATTTGTTGGGCCCACGCTCACTTGGACAAAGTACTTACAGTTTCGGCAAACTCTCTGCATACTGATCTCCATCAAAGCCAGCAGCCGCGGGTGCTAAAGGCATCCTTGCCTCTATAAGCCCCGCGGCCTGAGAGCATAAAGGGCTTCTAGCATCTCTGGCGAGCGCCGCGACCCCAATGTTGATGGCAAAAATTATTTTTTTTTAGAAATATCGAGGCGACAAGGGGGGATAACTTACAGAACTCGCAATGATATGCTCAATTTTGCACTGTTTCAGCCTAACTACGGCCAGCACCAGCTTCCGTAGGCTGCCGACCCGGCCGACAAAAAAAGGCTTCACAATGAGAATATACCTCCGCCCACGCTCGCGACGACGGTAGGCCGCCACCACGCCTAACTCCGCCTTACGGGGTTTTCCGCTCAAAAACCGACTTGGTTACTCGTGTGAACTGTGCTGCCATGGACGACGATATGGTCGGGCACAATGGTGAGCGTAACATCCGCGATATGGACGTTAGCCTGCGGTATGGCCCGCACTATGTTCACTTTGTCGGCCCTGACACAGACTCGCCGCCTCGCTACCGCTCCACACAAGGTCGCAGGAACGCTGGGATCGTCGAGCCAGCATGAGTACTGCCCGTGCACTCTGCCCGTGGGCGTTATGCCGCAGCGCAGCTCCGCATCGAAATTGGACAGTATCTCAATATCAATACATCCCTCGTACGTTGTCGCGGCCACCGGCTCCAGCTTGATCACCAGTTGGTCCGGGTCCAGGATCTCGGCGTACATGGGAACGTCCATCAGGACGGGAATCATACACTCGTCGATTGGTTCCGGAAGGGCCGGCCAGCAGGGGCAGCTTGCGACCACTAGCGTCAACACGACGCCGGTGAGCATTCTTCTTGCCATTTTCAACCTCCTGTTTTTGCGCACAACCTTGCTGCGTCTGCTATGCGCGACAGGCCGTCCCCAGCCCTATCCGTAGAGCCTATCTTGCAGCTCGGCCCGATTCTTTCAAGTCGTCAATTACGATGTCATTCTCACCGATGACGGCAGGCATGCGTGCCGGACACGCAGTTCAGAAAAGAAAAAGGGCTGCAAGCGTCATTACTTGCAGCGCATTTCCGCTCTATCGCGGACGTCGTTAAACGTGCCGTTATTCAATACTCTACGCGAGGTTCACAGCCACCATGGACTATTGCTCACAGAGCGGGTACTGGGAAAAATCTGTCTCGTAGACGTCTACGGGCAAGCCGCGCCCATCTGAAACCCCTACAAGGCAGGTCTCCGCATCAATCTCAAGCCACGCAAGACGTATCGTCCCGTCGAAGTACATTTCAACCTGGAAGGTGTTGTGGTTGCCTGTGCCGCGTTGAGGAACATCCTGCCAGGTTACAACAACGCGGTCCTCAAGCTGCTTGTAGCTCACGGCACCTCCCGCGGAAGGGTCCAGGTCATTAAACAACCCGGAAATCCGCTTCATACAAAAATGCGTGAATAGATCGCCTCTGTACGAGGTATCGGGTCCGTCAAACGTTATATAGCCGTTGCTGCCGACATAGAAACCGGAAAATTCTGTTCCGTAGATGCACACGGTTTGCTCGCCATCGAGTTCCACGTACCCATAGTCCTCATCGGACAGTGGTAGAACAGTACCACTGACAGGTTCTGTCGGCAGTTCGTTGATGTCGTGCACACAAGGACTGTAGGTGTGTTCATCTGCGGCGGGAATGAAGGTCACACATTTGTTCGACAAATCGAAAGGATCCCACCAGCCGGCGTAGAACCGCTCGACGAACCAGCCTGTGGGATAGGTATCCGTGACAACAATGACCACCTCGTCGGTGTCGGTCTCGCCGAAGCTATCCGTCACGACCAACGTAATCACATGCATCCCGAGTGGGAGAACAAGCCGCAGGACTTGACCGCTGCCAAGATACGTATCGCCTTCATACCAGTCATAACGGACGATATCATCATAGACCCCTGGAATGGAGTCAAGGTCTATCGAATGTGACCCATCCAGCCTAACTTCTACGCCCTCCAGGTAGCTGCGATTAGGCCCGGCATCGGCTATTGGCGGTTGGGGTCCATCGTCAACGGCGACGCCGAACCGGTCGAGTACCGGGTCAATCGGATTGGCGACTGTAAAAGTCGAACTGCCAGCAAACACCAATCCGACCGGATTGCAATTCTCATCATCAGTAACAACCAGCGAGCCTGAGTCACCGGGCGCGCTGAAACCGCCTGGTGTTATGATGATCTGGTTCTTAAAAAGTGCGATGCCGCTGGTGTACACAACCAAGACGGTAGCATTGATGGCACCAACTGTTCCATGGGTCAGACCAGTCGTCCGGCCGTACTTCTGGACAGCTTGTCCAACGTGAGCTCCAGTCGTAGCTGAGCTTGGCGTCCCATATCCATCGGACGGCGTGGCATTAGCAAGCAGCAAACTGTCGCTCAGAGCAATCGCCGCGTCAATGACGTTTATGGGCCCCCAGAACCGAATAGGCTCGTAGTCGTAGAGCGTGCCGATATAATCATTGGGCAGCGAACCGCCGTCGAACGCACCGGGTTGAATGACGTCGTCGCCTATACTTGCAGCGTTTTCATCGGCATATATATGGTTGGGGCTGAGGGCATAGACGTGCGTACCGTCAGTGACCCTGCATGCGATGGTCCCGGCAGTAGTAGCCGGGTGGCCGGTCGAGACACCGGTTGGGACCGGCCGAGGGAACCTGGCCGTAGGATCAGCAAGAGCGTAGAATCTGCCGGTCGCAATCAGACGGACCGGCACGTTTTCGAGGTGACTGGGTGTGGTGGTGGAGTCGCGCAGCTCGGTCAATACTAAGACAGCGCAGTCACCGTCATCATCAAGGCCGACCGCCGTGCCGACGACGCCCGGTCTTGCCAGCAATGCATAGGTGTGCTTTTCCTGGACCTTCTTGGCGTGCTCCAGCGCTTCATCGATGCGGTCCCGGGCCAACAACGCCTGCGAGAAGAACAAAAGACCAAAGAGAACAACCGCCAAGTACACCCTGCAAAAAATTCGCATTGTCATGATTCTTCCTTCACGCTTGACTGTTTTGAATCTATTCTAAACGCGTTCCACAGTTGTCTAAAACGGCCAGCTCACGACCGTAGTCTGCTTCACGTGCGGGGCAGACAGCCAGCACATGGTTAAGCGATATCTGGTCCTCCATATTCCCCCTTGCACCCCACAAAGAAGTCTATACAAATCTGTCAGCAGTTCTGTTGCTTTTCCTAATAGGTCCTTTCTGCCTCGCAAGAAAGTTTACACAGATCTGTCATACAACTCCCACGCTTAGCTACCATCCGCACGCAGTCTCATTCAGGTGCGACGATAAGGCGCTGATACGGTTCAAACAACCTCCCCCGGGCAAGTCAACAAGCGCAACCGGAACCATGGAAGTAATTTGGCAAAGCGGTACTCTACCGGTGAACTGGTGTGTATTGACCTCAAGCGTTCCATACCGAGGCATTATCCGCCTCCTTGCGCCAGTGCTGCTCGTCCTCTGATTGACAAGCCAAAAAAATGCATATCACCCTGTTCATACGGCGTCAAGAAGAAAATAAAAAAACCAAGAATACATATCTCTGCCTGCGCGCCTTGCGCAAGGAAGGCCATATCAGTGATAGCAAGGGAGACGCTTTAGCAGCAGCCCATTCCTTGCCGGGCGATGTAATGTTGTTGCCGCAGGTAACAGGCTGGATTCTATTGCTGCAGGCCGCATACCGATGTGGCTGCTGTGCGTGGGGTCACAGCCGATACTGACGGGACTTCTTGGCGTCGGCCTTCAGCGGTACGGTGAACTGCCGTCGGAACTGGGCGAAGCCGCGAACGATAATCCGCATGATCGTGAATTTCACAACGTCGCCGTCCTTGACCTTTTCCATCTCCAGCGAGAATTCTCGCAGGTTGCGCACGGCCTGGCCGCTTACCTCCAGAATCAGGTCTCCGCCTTCCAGGCCCGTCTCGCCGGCTACGCCGCTTTTCTGCACATCGGTTATAATAAGCACAGGATAGGCACCTTCGAAGTCGAACCTTCGCGCGACTCGCTCGGTCAGTTCGGAAACCTCCATCTGAAAGAACTTCTTGGCCAACAAACGCCCGTCAGGCAAGGGCCTGGGCGCCAAGGTCAATTCGATGGTTCGTACTTCCTGCTGGGCGCCCTCGGGTCGTACGTACTTGATTTGCACGGGTTGACCGATCTTCTTGTCCATGATCCGCACGTAGAAATCAATGACGCTGGCCAGCTTGTGCCCGTCAATTTCCAGGACCACGTCGCCCGCGGAGATTCCCTTCTCGGCGGCAGGACTTCCTTCGTTCACCGACTCCACCACCAGGCCGGTCAACTCGCCGACCGTCTTCAGCCTTCCCATCACCAGGCCGAAGCGAACGCGACGCAATGACTCCGGCATGAGCATGTGGGTCAAATTATTGACGAGCGTGTCAACCGGTATGGCAAAGCCGATATTCTGCGCTTCCGCGCGGATGGCGGTATTGATTCCTATCAGCTCGCCGTTGATGTTAAGCAGCGGGCCACCGCTATTTCCCGGATTGATCGGGGCATCGGTCTGCAGCAGGCCCCGCAGCCAATAGTCCTCCGTCACCTGGATGTCTCGCCCCATCGCGCTGAGCACGCCGCTTGTGACCGTGTTTGTATAGCCGTAGGGATTGCCAATCGCGATGACCGTTTCGCCTATCATCAGGTCGTTGCTTCTGCCCAGGTGAATGAAGGGCAGCTTTTTCTCGTTTTTCACCTGCAGCAACGCTAAGTCCTTGGACTTGTCCGTGCTGATTACCTCCGCTGCGTATTCGCTGCCGTCGCTGAATGTCACTTGGATTTTCTCAGCATTCTCGATGACGTGCGCGTTGGTAATGATATAGCCATCTTCGTGCGCGACGACGCCCGAACCGAGCACTTTGAGCTGCCTCTGCACTCTTGGTCCCCAAGGATCGAACATGTCCGGCCAGTCGAAGCCGGGCCAAATCGACGTGGAGACCACGCGCTGGCCGGATATATTCACAACCGCCTTGTGCGCCTGCTGATACACCTTCACAACGGGCGTTCGTCTACCGAAGGACGGCTGATCCTGCGCCCGGACCAAGTCGAATGGTCCGAGCCAAAACACCGCAAGCACCATGGGTGCAAGGACTTTGTACCTGCCCACGACTAAGTCCCCCTTTCAAACCAACAAGTCAATTCTGCATTCTCATCATCTTCGTTTCAGCACTGGTTAGTATGCATCATACCCAAATCTGCCTGATGTTTCCAACCTCGTTTGGCAAGACGGCGAAGCTGCGGACCGGCTTGCATTTACCCGTCCGAACAAGGCCGTGCAATTTTCCCTGCGAGCGACTACAATAGGGGCTATGCAATTATTGGCCGAAAAGACCAAGAAATACCTTCGCATCATCGATTGCGGCCTGGCCGACTTTAGAGAGACCCTGCGATTGCAGCACGAGCTCCGAGAGAAGAGGCTCCGGGGCGAAATACAAGATACCGTCCTCATCGTGGAGCATCCCGCCGTCATCACGCTCGGCGCCCGCAAAAGCGCCAACAAGCTGCTGATAGGCGCGGACGAATTGACGCAGCGCGGCATTGATGTGGTCGATATCCGCAGGGGCGGCGGTGCAACAGCCCACAATCCGGGGCAATTGGTCTTCTATCCCATCCTGCACCTGCAAGAGCTTGGGCTGGGGATCAGCGAGTACATTCGGAAGCTGGAAGAAATCGGCAGATGTTTGCTGCAACAATTGGGCGTGACCTGCTCCGCGCGGAAGGGCTTTCCGGGCCTGTGGGTCCACGATAGAAAAATCGCCTCCATCGGCGTGCGCGTCTCCAAATTCGTCACCTATCATGGCATGGCCATCAACATACAAAACGACCTGAGCATTTTCGATTTCTTCGTGCCGTGCGGCCTGGACGGCATCAAGATGACATCCGTGCTGAAAGAAACCGGCGAACATCATTCGATGGATCGATTAAAGCAGAATCTATCGGCGCTGCTTATCAAACATTTTTCCACAGCCGCCGGGCAACCGGCGACGAGCGACGAGCAACGAAAGCTGCCGCCCTGGCTGCACCGGCCCCTACCCGCCAGCCGGACATACGAAAGAGTTGAGCACACCCTACAATCGCTGGGCCTGGAGACGATATGCAACAGTGCAAACTGCCCTAATCGGGGCGAGTGTTGGTCCAGAGGCACCGCAACGGTCCTGATCTTGGGAAATGTCTGCACCCGCAACTGCCGATTCTGCTCCGTCGCCACCGGCAAACCGGCCCCGCCGGACCCGACCGAGCCGCTGCGATTGGCTAAGATGGCGGAGCAAATGAAGCTCAAATATCTGGTGATCACCAGCGTCAACCGCGATGACCTGCCCGACGGCGGTGCCGGACATTTTCGCGATTGTATTATGGCCGTCAGACAGCGCTATCCGGATGTGAAATTTGAAATACTGACGCCGGACTTTCGCAATTGCCAGAGCGAGGCCCTGACAATGCTCAAGGATGCTCTGCCATTTGTCTTTGCGCATAACATCGAGACGGTGCCGTCTTTATATCCACTTGCCAGAGCCGGCGGCAATTACCGGCGCTCTTTGCGCCTGCTAAAAATGGCAAAGCAAACGCTCGGCAATATCCCTACCAAATCGTCGCTGATGCTCGGCCTGGGAGAGACCGACGCTGCGGTCGAGCAGGTACTAAGAGACCTGCGCGGCGTAGGCTGCGACAGAATCACCATCGGGCAATATCTGAAGCCGTCAAAGAATTCGCTGAATGTGATCCGGTACATACCACCGGCCAAATTCAACTTCTGGAAGCAAAAAGCAATCCGGATGGGATTTTCCTGGGTGATTTGCTCACCATTCGCCCGCAGCTCCTATTTTGCGGAACAAGAAAGAACCTCATAACCGTACTTTTGTCACAGCGAGGCGGTCTCCACCACTGCCTGAACCTCTTCCTGCGCGACATATCCCGCTGCATTTTGTCCTTGGCAGGAACGTTTCTTATACTTTATAGGGCATATAGAAGTCTTTCAAACTCCAGCGAGCGGAGCCTTTCTTGCGAGGGTAACATGAAACTCACCAAAAAATCACTTCACCTGCGGCGCGCCGGTGCCGCCCTTATTATCTCCATGATGTTTGTCCTCATATTCTCAAGCCTGGGGCTTGCGTTGTTCGCGATGTCCGGCAGCAACGTGCAAATAGCCAGCAATCAACAGAAGGTCAGCCGTGCCTTTGCCAGTGCCGAGTCCGGCATGCATGTTATGCGCTATTGGCTAAACCGCGTCTTAATACCCGCTTCGACTCCAACGGCCGATTATTTCAGCACTATCGTCAGTCAAGTGCAAACCGACTTGGCAGCCAACACTATATCCAATATCACCCTGAACAATGATGGTTCCATCACACCTGTGATGCTGAATTCCGCGACCGGTCAGACATTCGAAGGCAAAATTCAAATCTCCTCCGCGGATCCCTGTGTCTTAGAGGCGTTCGCAACCGGCAGTTATGGCGGAATCACACGCACGATAAGGGTCAACTACAACATCGAGCCTTATGAGCATCCGATTTTCGATTACGGTATGGCAACGAAAGGGCCGGTTTCCTTTCCCGGTAATCCCACGATAACGGGCGTGAACTTTAACCAGGAGGCGGATATCTACATCGACAACAGCCAGGCCGCGGCCCTTGCACTGTCGATAGGCGGCAACACAAACTTCGACGGCGATGTCTACTTAGGCGCCGGCGACTCCTATTTTGACGGCTCTGTGCAGATCGCCGGCGACTACGACCAGACCGCCATAGATAACCACGTCCACCTTGACGCACCGCCTGTGGAGTTCCCCACGCCTGACACCGCGCGGTTCCAGCAATATGCAACCGGACAGGTTATTGACGCTTCCACCGACACCAGTGACAACATGACCCTGACCAACGCGCTTATACAGGCAGGAGCTAACCCGGTTTTCGAGGGCAATATCAGGATCGACGGACTTTTGTTTGTTGAAGCACCGAATACGATTGTAATCAACGGCAACGTTGCTATCCAGGGCATGATCGTCGGTGACGGCGATCCGAACAATCCGACCAGCAGCATGACTTTCTACGGGAACTTTGAAAGCGGCCCACTGCCGAACGACTCTCAGTTCGATGATCTGCGTTCAGAGGACGGCAGTTGCATGCTGGTTCCCGGCTTTGCAGTTGAACTCGACGGCAATTTCTCCAGTCTGGAAGGAGTCATGGCGGTCAGCGGCTTTCATCTGTCCGGTAATGCCAGCGCCCTGGTCAAAGGCACAATTCTGAATTTCTCCGACAGCCCCACCGTCGTAGAGGGCAACGCTACACTGAACTTTGACCGCTCAGGCGCCACCAAGATTCCAGCCGGTTTTGACACACTTCGAGAACTGAGTTACGACTGCGAGTCCTACGCGATGATTCACTGAGCGCAAAACTGTCTATTGTCTTTCAAAGCCATGCAACGTGGGCCTCTCGAAGCGACAAGTGCCGCGGACGGGACTTCCCAGTGTGATTTGCTCACCATTCGCCCACACTCGCATTTTGCCGAACAAGAAAACGCCCCACAACCGTCCTCCTGCCACAAGAAGACAATTCCCACCTCTGTCTGAACTTTTTTCTGCGCCCACATGCTGCTGTTTTTGCCTTTGGCACAAACGTTCTTTATACTTTATAGGGCATATAGAAGTCTTTCAGACTCCGCCAAGCGGGGCATTTCTGTGGGGGTAACATGAGACTTACCAAGAAATCACTTCACCTGCGGCGCGCCGGTGCCGCGCTTATCATGTCCATGATATTCGTCCTCATATTCTCAAGCCTGGGGCTTGCACTGTTCGCGATGTCCAGCACCAATGTCCAAGTCGCTGAGAATCAACAACAAGCGAATCGAGCGCTAGCCAGTGCGTACTCGGGGCTCGAAGTTCTACGATACTACCTTATGGATATCACTGTCCCTGCCAGTGTCGCACAGGAAGATAGGCTGCAGCGCGTCGCGAATGAGCTGCAGAGCGCATTTGCCGTCGCCCAGGCCACCAATATGAGCGTTTCTTACGATGCGGGAACACATACGATAACCACCGGCGATGTTGCCCTTAATTCTCAGACCAGCCAGAACTTTGCCGCAACGCTGGGCTTCGGGGCCGATTACGACACGGTGAACCTTGTTGTCACTGGCTGCAGTGGTAATGTAAACAAGCGCATAGGAATAAACTATAACTTCGCGACAATCGGCAACCCCATATTTGACTGGGGCATCGCTACCAAAGGGCCTCTAAATATGCAGGGAAATGTGGAAGTGGAAGGATACAATCACAATATTGAGGCGAGCGTCTATATCGAAAGTCTCAACAGTGTTCTCGCCCTCGAAATGACGGGAAAATCCGCAATAGCAGGCAAGGTCACTATCGCCAATAGCACCGCCACTGTTGATATCGGCACCAGTAGCTCGGTACACGGGGCCCAAGGGGAGGCTGCGATGGAATATATCACGATCGGCGAAACACCCTGTGAATTCCCGACGCCGAATCCCGCCCAATTCGAGACGTACATCCAACACACGTTTAATCCCGCGGTGGATCCAACTTCCAACGTGACGCTGACCAATGTTGAGATCCCCGCCGACACGAATCCCTCGTTTTCAGGGAACGCGACTATCAGAGGCATCATGTATATTAGAGCGCCGAACGTGGTCAGCTTTACGGGCAATGCTGAGGTTCACGGCCTGATCCTGGCAGAGGGTGACCTGGAATACCCGTCCACAAGCAATGTTCTTGATTTTGGCGGAACAGTAAACAGCTATGATGTATCCACCTTGCCGGAAGGGGAATTCGGCGGGCTCATCGAGGAGACCGGAACATTCATTCTGGCACCGGGCTTCAGTTGTTGCTTCCGTGGGGATTTCGAAACACTAAACGGGGTGATCGCCGCCAGCGGCGTGGAGTTCCAGGGCAACGCCGGCGGGACGATTAATGGCTCGGTGATAAACTATTCCGATGATTGCATGAGTTTGGCGGGTAACACCGACCTAATCTTCAACCGCTCAGGCATGGAGGAGTGTCCCGCCGGATTTGAGCCGACAAAGGTGCTCGAGTATGTGCCGAACACCTACGCCGAGCTGCCTCCATAGGAGCTGCCAAATGCGCGGGCGCCTTGTCTTGTACGGGAATTGGCGCACAACATGATCCGACATACTTGCTTTGAAGTGAATATTTCGTATGCTTTAGTTGTCAGATAGAAGTCGTCAGAACGCGGTTCACCATGTCTTTTCAGGGGGGCAAAACGATGAGCTGCGCAAAAAACCCCACTTATAGAACCCGCAACGGCATCGCGCTGCTGATGTCAATGATATTCGTGGTCATATTCTCTGTGTTGGCGGTGAGCCTGGCATCAATCTCCGGCACGAATGTGCAGCTCGCTTCCAATCAACACAAAGTCAACTGTGCCTTGTTGGCCGCGCAGTCCGGCCTGGAATGCGCCAAATATATCACCGCCAGCGCGGACTTAGGCAAGACCATGTTCAACACCGTCAGCGACGCCGAGGCGAACGAGGCGTGGAATGATCTGTGCCAATACGTTCAAAATATCGCGTTAGATGGACAGGCCGTTGGGTGGCCGACACGCTTTACCGACTCGGCCGGAAGCGGCGACCAGCTCGCCATTTCGCCCATCAATTTCGGCAGCACGAACGTGGACTTCAGTCTGCGGTTTTATCGGTATGATGGTGATTCGCATACGATCAAAATAGAATCCACGGGAGCGGACGGGCAAGTGACGCGAAAAATAGGCATGGATATGGAAATCACAAAGGACAATGAGGTCCTAAACTATGCCGTAGCCAGCAGGGGCCGGATGTGGCTCACCGGCGACACCACCATTCACGGGGACGTGTTTAGCTCGTGGGACCGTCCGGAGATACCACCATACAATATGACGGGTGACTCTACCGTGCTGGGCACCATTAATACGGTTCTGACGCTGGACCAGATCGAGCAGCAGTCGTACCAGTTAGAGACGCTCGACGAAAACGGCGAACCCATGTTCGATGAGAACGGAAACCGCATTTACAGCCCGCACGACGAAGTCCAGGCCTACCACGAAGGCATCAATTACAGCCAGCCCTATGAAGACATACCCGGTATGGATATTAGTGACTATAACACGGACTGCTACGATAGCGGTCTTGTATCTATACAGGAGTGTCCCAGCGAGCTACGAAAGCAAGAGTACTTTCCACACGCCGCCGCCGACTATAACCAGCCGCGCGACAGCGGCAGTCACCGGTACGAGCGGCACGTCTACGAGAATCAGACGTTCACCAACGCCAGGCTACCGATCAATCGCCACGCCCTCTTCAAGAACTGCACGTTCGAGGAGGTGCTCTACATCGACAGCTCCACGACCAGTACGCGGCAGCGATACTGCAACAACGTGCGCTTCCAAGACTGCACGTTCAATGGGGTCATTGTGACCGACGTCCCGCAGTCTCTCGACTGGAAGGACAACTGCCTGTACTTCACGGGCGCGGCTGCCTTCGACAATCAGTCGTCTGTCCAGGAGGCCACCATTCTGGCCCCGCATTTCAACGTGAACCTGGGTAATACCAACCCGGAACAAAGCGACAACAACGTGCTCACCGGCGCTATCGTCGGGGGCATCGTCGATGTGCGCGGCAACGCACAAATCTACGGAACGATTATTTCGATGTGTGACACAACACCGTGGAGCTCGGGGTACGTAACCAATATCGGGGCCACCCTTGATGACGGCGGGTCGGAAACTACTGAATTAGGTGATATAGGTGTTATAAGTATTACCCCGGAAGAGGACAAAATGCTGCCCAGTGGAATCACCAGCCCCATCATCATTAAACCGCTGTTCGATACATATTCCGAGGGAACTTAGCCCAAGTATGTCACAAAAAATAGAACACAAATTCTACTGTTGAGAGGAGAGCAAAAATGAAAAGGCTAATTCTGAGCCTGCTGGGGCTCGCGTTGATTGTGGTCGCCCTGTCAACGATCGCTCTGAATGCCGACTTGCCGAATAAGCGTGCGAATACCCAGCAACACATCTGCCTGACCAACGAGCCCAATGAGCCTGAACCGGAGAACGCAAGCGTACATAGGGGACTCCAGCTCATCAGCGATGACCCAAACGAGCCGGAGCCAGAGTGCGCGATCCTGTCCCACTGCATGAGTCTGCTCGCTGATGAACCGAATGAGCCCGAACCAGAGTGTGCTGCTCTCTGCATCTGGGTGAACATGATTAGCGACGATCCAAACGAGCCGGAACCTGAGATAGCGGTGGCCGGTTAGACACACCTCTGGTACTCAACAGCCATTGGGGCAAGTCCACACCCAGATAAGCCGGCAAGGAGACCACGAAAATATGGTCTGAACCGCGCAGCCCGCCCAGCCTGTGTGGCTTCGAACGTGCCCATCTCTGTCAAAATCTCTCATCCTGTCTTTCTGCCTTGACAGGCGTGCTTGCGTTTAGTCTAATTCGCCGCAATATACTCGCATTGAGGATAGTAGATTCACCTGAAGTGAGAGAATCTGGAGACGGCCGTATGCCCAAACGCAAGGATGTCCATAAAGTGATGATCATCGGCTCCGGACCCATCGTCATCGGCCAGGCTTGCGAATTTGACTACTCCGGCACACAAGCCTGCAAGGCCCTACGAAAGCTGGGTTACGAGATTGTGCTGGCCAACTCCAACCCGGCGACCATCATGACCGACCCGGAAATGGCTGACGTGACCTACATCGAGCCGCTCAACCTCGAAAGCATGACCAAGATTATCGAGAAGGAGCGGCCTGACGCCCTCTTGCCCAACCTCGGCGGTCAAAGCGGCCTGAATCTCGCCTCGGAACTGGCCCATGCGGGAGTGCTGAAAAAGTACGGGGTCAAGGTCATCGGCGTGGAGGTTGATGCCATCGAGCGAGGCGAGGACCGCGTAGTCTTTAAGGAGACGATGAACCGGCTCGGTATCGAGATGCCAAAGAGCAATCCCGCCTTCAGTGTGGAGCAGGCCGAACAAATCGCCGACGAGCTTGGATATCCGGTTGTGATTCGACCGGCGTATACCCTTGGCGGCACCGGCGGCGGCGCGGTCTACAACGTGGAAGAGCTTCGCACGGTCGCCGCTCGGGGCCTTGCCGTAAGTCTCGTGCATCAAATCCTCGTGGAAGAATCCGTGCTCGGATGGGAGGAACTGGAGCTGGAAGTCGTTCGCGATGCAAAGGGGCAGAAAATCACCGTCTGCTTTATCGAAAATGTGGACCCCATGGGTGTGCATACCGGCGACTCCTACTGCACCGCTCCCATGCTGACCATCGATCCCGAACTGCAGAAACAGCTCCAGAAACACTCCTATGACATCGTCGATGCCATCAAGGTGATAGGCGGCACCAATATCCAGTTTGCCCACGACCCCCAGACCGGTCGTGTCGTGGTCATCGAAATTAACCCCAGAACATCACGTTCATCGGCGCTGGCTTCAAAGGCAACGGGCTTTCCCATCGCTTTTGTCTCTTCACTGCTTGCCGGCGGCTTGACGCTCGATGAAATACCGTACTGGCGAGACGGAACGCTGGAAAAATACACGCCCTCGGGCGATTATGTGGTGGTCAAATTTTCTCGCTGGGCGTTCGAGAAATTCAAAGGCGTCGAGGACAAGCTCGGCACACAAATGCGGGCGGTGGGCGAAGTGATGAGTATCGGCAAGAACTATAAAGAGGCCTTTCAAAAGTCTATCCGCTCGCTGGAGATCGGCCGGTACGGCCTGGGCTTCGCCAAGAACTTCAACAAGCTTTCTCTGGATGAACTGTTGAACCTCCTGACGTTCCCTTCGAGCGAGCGCCAATTCATCATGTATGAGGCCCTGCGAAAAGGCGCGGATGTTCAGACGCTCTACGACAAAACCCGCATCAAGCACTACTTCATCGAGCAAATGTCCGAGTTGGTCGCTCTGGAGGAAAAAATTCTAAAATACAAAGGCAAAACGCTTCCGGACAAACTGCTCATCCAGGCAAAAAAGGACGGCTTTGCCGACAAATACTTGGCAAAGCTGCTCGGTGTGCCGGAAGGCAAAATCCGCCAACACCGCACCAAACTGGACATCGTGGAAGGCTGGGAACCCGTGCCGGT
>Ga0180434_10001722_pt1 | contig 30724 bp, 21 predicted proteins | sample SS_ome_7_FD_132453 | JGI IMG/M metagenome (GOLD analysis project Ga0180434, IMG submission 132453) | Hypersaline lake sediment archaeal communities from the Salton Sea, California, USA - SS_1_D_2 metaG | ecosystem: Environmental > Aquatic > Non-marine Saline and Alkaline > Hypersaline >... | reverse complement strand
TGGACTTCCGGGTTGAGGTTGTAGAGGAACTGGAAGCCGAACATCCGTGGCACAATATTGTTGATGTACTGCTGGACGAAGAGGCCTACGTCTGTGACGATGGTTCGCGGCACGTAGACAATGTCGTAAGCATGCAGGAGCACATCGCCGGTACCGTTGTACATGGCTTGCCGGACGTTGAGTCGTCGCACGTAGCAGGTCTTGTCTTCGCCGCGGCGAATGAGAAGCACGCTGTCGAGTTCTGCGGTTGCCAAGGGGCCGCCGACTTCCATGATGGCGCTTAAGGCACTCACGTTGGAGCCCAGTTCGACGACACCCGGTCTCTTGACTTCGCCACCGACGAAGGCGCGTTGGGCAGCAAATTCGCGCACGATGACCGAGAGGTCCGGCCGTTGTAGGATATGGGCAAATCGTTTGGTTAGCACCGCGTCGAGTTCGTCTGCCGTCAGTCCGGCAGCGGGCACATCGTCCACCGGCATTAGGCTGATGCGCCCGTCGGGCCGGATGCGAACTTCGTCGTCGAGATCCTGTTTGTAGAAGAAGCGAATGCCGACCAAGTCACCGGTCTGGAGGCGGTAGGGCCGTTTCATGGTGGGGTCGTCCCACTCCTGAGGGCCGATGGGGGCTTCGTCACTTGGCATGGTGGTGGCATAGCCATCGGGGTCGGAGGGCGGGTAAGGCCCAGCCACGATGTCTGTGCCTGGCTGGTTACATGAGACCAGGCTGAACGCCAAAATGCTCAGTACGAGCCATCGGATCAAGCCGGAACCTCCGTTTGTGCCTTCTGCGTTTTGTTTTATCGAGACCGGATAAGACCGGGGCTCAATTCCCGGTTGCCACGCCGGGCGCAGAAAGACTCCCTCTGCGATGGTGATCGGAAGATTCTCAAGGCCGATTTAGCGGACGTATGAAGATATATGCGGACGGAGTGAAAGGTTTCCATGCAGGCTCATGGGTTGCCATGTTCTCGGACGTTGGCGTGTTTTGAGTTTCGGGCAAGTAGCATCGATGGCGATGGACGGCTACACTGCGGTCCGTGGAGTCGTGAGAGGCACCCGGATAGGAAAAGCACTTGGTTACGAATCACGAAACGAGGAACGCTCGCATGCAAGGATTGGAGAATCTCAAGTACGACGCGAACGGCTTGATACCCGCCATCGTTCAGGATGTGGAAACCGGCGAGGTTTTGATGATGGCTTACATGAACAAGACGAGTCTGGAAGCGTCGATCAAGACGGGTAAGACGCATTTTTGGTCGCGTTCACGGCAAAAGTATTGGATGAAAGGGGAGTCCAGCGGGCACACGCAGGAAATTTGTGAGATTCTCATCGACTGCGATATGGACACGCTGCTTATCAAGGCGAAGCAGAATGGGGCTGCTTGCCATGAGGGCTATAAGAATTGCTTTTTCCGTACGTATGAGGCGAATGGTGAATGGAAAGTGAATGCTGAGAGACTCTTCAATCCCGACGAGGTATACGGGAAGAAGTAACCATCATCGTCTTGCGCCAAGCTGCTTCGCGATCGTTTTAAAAACTCAAGCCCGTCAGTTATTTTTTCTTTGTTAGCCCGTGTTCTCTGAAATCACGTGCGAACGGAAATCTCGTGCGAACGTGAGTCCGCCATCTTCCCGCTTACGTGCATGAAGGTTGTTTTTGGGGCTGGCTTACCTGCTTTAGGAGGCCAGGCTGGGCAGTGTTTCTGATCGATTTCTGCTTGACTCTTTTCCTGATCGCTCATAGAGTATTTCAGGATTAGAGAGGATAGAAGCCACACCACCCGCGCTTGTCCCGGTTGTTTTTTTGATCGGAGGCAGACGTCAAGAGGTATGGAGGGGCAACGCCCGGAGAAGCCCTGGGAGGGGCATGTCTTAGGGACCATTTTTCTTAGCCCGGCTGGGTTTTTGAATCCTGCTTCGTGCAGTGAAAGCGGCAGGTCTGCCATTTGGGCTTCAGGCTTGACGACAGGCTTGAACAACGGAAGTAGCTGATACGCGGGGTCCCGATGGCCGATAGCAGGTGGGGAAGGCGCAAACATGTTTGGGTATCGGTTTATCCTGACATCGCTGGTTTTGTCAGTGTTGTGCTTCGGGTATGACAACCGAGCCCATGCGTTTGTTTCCTGGGCCAACAGCAGTGGATCAGCCACCTTTTTCGATTGGAGTGGCGGCGGCAGCCAGTTGGGCCTCTTTGGCGATCCCATTTTGGTTGGCGGTCAGACGTTTGTTTTTTTCCCTTCTGGTTTTCGGGCTGAAAGCGTGGGCGGCGGCACCACCACGGTGAGCGACCGCCTCGAAGTCATCCTCACCGCACATAGTGGCTACCGTTTTACCGACGTGCAGATTTCCGAAGACGGGGATTATGGAATCCTTGGTACAGGTGAAGTTGGGCTCAATGGTTCGCTTTCGGCGATGGATATGACTCAGCCGCTAAGTCGAACCAAGTCGGACTCGTTTGTCACCACGCCTGATATGCTGATTACGACAACAACGTTCGACAGTGGCACTTGGAGTGCGCAAGCGGGAGTTGATCTTGCCGGCGACACTGTCGATTGGACTTGTCTCAAGCTCGTCATCGAGAACGAGCTCGTTGCCATCAGTCAGGCGGGTTCGACGGCGTTTATCGAGAAGAAGATTGTTGGTTCCACTTTGGCACTGACGATCGTTCCTGAACCGGCGGCATTCCTGTTCCTGCTTGTGGGGGCTTTGTTTGCCGTTCGATGCAGACGCCCGTTCTGATTTTATCTGTTTAATTAGGGTCTCCGCGGAGTTTTTGCCCTCGGTTGGGTTCGGTCGTCCGGTATTCGGTGGGGTCGGAAAAGACTGGACTTTTACGCGGAATTCGTTAATAATATTGGGACGTTAAGGGGAAAGGAATTCGTCTCGTCCGGTTGCGCTGCGTCACGTCGCTCGTGTGATACGGCCCAGTGAAGGTGGGGTTCCTGCCGCACGTGGTATCGATTGCAGGTTTCCGAGTGACCGAAGGGGCGGTGGTGATCGTCCGGTGGGTGAAAGGTGCAGGATGCTTCGGGGCTTGTCTGTCTCGTCAGTTGTTTTCTTGCTGCTGCTGATGTGGTTGATTGCGAGTGGGAAGCCAGTTCGCGCTGAGCCCATTCCCTGGTCGAACAGCAGCGGTGTCGGTGCTTTCTTCGATTGGAGTTCCGGCGGCAGTGATAGCGACCGGTTTGGCGACCCCGTGCTTGCCAATGGCAACACATTTGTCTTCTCGCCATCGTCATTCGAAGCGACAAGCCTTGACGGCGATCCAGCCCTGACTGGTGACCGGCTTGAGGTGAGGCTTCAGGCTCACCAGGGTCACGCCTTCACGCGAATCGAAATTCACGAAACGGGTGAATACGAGTTCGACGGGACTGGGGAAACGATGGTGACCGCGGCTGTTTTCGGCATCAATTTGGACCCGTATCAACTCACGAAAGATGAGTGGTCGTTTCAGGCCGAAGGCACGGAAGCCTCGCCCGATCCTCTTTCCTCGGAGGGCGAAGGAACGCGCGAGTGGAATGGCATGTATTTCATCGATTTTCCCGGCACCACTCCGAGTTGGCAATACATTCAAATCGTTCTCGATGACAACCTGATGGCAACAAGCGACTCCAGTTCCAAATCATCGATCAAGAAGAAAAGCGTCACCATTATCGTCACGCCGGAGCCGGATGCGATGCTACTATTGCTGTTCGGCAGCTTGGCCGGCTCGAGGCGGAGAAGGCCCTAGTCGTTTCACATCGGTTCTATCCAGCAAACCCCTAGTCGATGGATCAAATGACTGTTTGACTTGGCTGCGATCACTCTTCTTATGTACGGCCTTGAAAACCAAGGGCTAGGGGCTACAGTGAGGTGTGCCGGTGCTTGGCATCACGTAGGCGTGGCAGGTGCCCCCCAAAGGCGAGGCAAGTCTTCTCATGACTCAATCCATTCCTGGCAAGACCCCCGTTCTTGCGGTTCTCACGTGGTTACTGTCGGCGCTGGCAGGTGCCGCCGCCCTTGCCCTGGCGTACGGACTTGGCGAGCTGGAGGTGGCTGAAGACCGAGTCGCCGTGCTCTTCAGGGCTTCGGTCGGCCTGTTTGTCTTGTCGCGGTTGTTCATGTTTGTGCCTCTTTTAGGGTCGGGTACGCGGTTGCGGCGATGGTGGGTGGATTATGTATTGATCGTCGCAGCAGTCATCTGGTGGCTGGCGGATCGCCGCTCGGAATACCTGATTCTCCGGATTGGTGCCATCTATAGCGTGATTTTGGGTGCTGGGGCGTTATGCCAAGCCGTTGCTGGCGCATTGGCTGGCGGGCTTGATCGACCGTACGTGGGGCGCGGTGTTCGACGGCTGCTCGCGGGAGCCGTTGTTCTTGTGCTGCTGGGCGGGGCCGTTCTGATGTTGCCCATCTGTTGGCAAGGTGCATATCCGGTTCAGACCGATCATCCGTTGGTTAAGTATCAGTTTGGTATGCATGCGCTCGAATGTGTGTTTACGGCTACAGCCGCACTGACGGGGACGGGGTTAGCTGTTTGCGATGTGGGTTATCAGTTTAGTCGGGTGGGTCAGGTTGTCCTTCTCGTTCTGATGCAGGTGGGGGGGCTGGCGATCCTTGTGATTGGATCGGTGTTGGGATGGCGATTTCGGCACGCGATCGGATGGGGTGGTACCCAGGAGGACGAGATATCGCCGACGCGTGTTCGCCGGCTCATTCGTTTTGTTGTGGGTATTGCTTTCCTGATTGAGGCTGTGGGTACGGTTGTTCTCTTTGTGGTTCGCGAGTCCGCCGCCACCACGACGCAGGCGGCAAGCAGCTTCTGGCACTGGTTTGACAGTGCTTTTCTTTCTGTGAGCGCCTTCTGCAACGTTGGGCTCACGTTGTCACAAGGCAGCCTGATTGCCCATGGTCGGGATTATGCTCTTTACGGTACGATTTTGCCGTTGATGGTGCTTGGCACGCTTGGCGGACCGGTACTGTACGATCTGTTTCGTCGTCGTGTACCGGGGCAAGCTAGCTCCAAAGAGAGCCGTGTCATGTGGAGCGTCACGTTGCTGCTCGTCGTTTTGGGAGCAGCGGCCCTGTATGCGACCGAAAGCAGCCGCTATTGGCAGCTTCGTTACCCTCGCGAGAAAACAGCGGGCCGGATCATGTTACCTGTCGATGCGAGCCAACCGAGCCCAACGCAGGCTGCATCGTCTCGTGCGATCACGTTTAGCGATGAAAACGCGGCTCGTGTTGATTCGCAACGGCTGTGGACGATGGAACCAAGGCAACGAGCAGCAGCTTCGTTGTTTCATGGTATTGCTTCTCGCACCGGCGGGATGCAGGTCGCTCGGCTCGATGAGGCATCGTTGTCGCCGAGTGGCCGTGCGGCACTGACGTTCTTAATGCTGATCGGTGGTGGTCTCGGTGGCACTGCCGGCGGGTTGCGTATTGTGATTGTGTGGTTGCTTATCGGTTCGGTCTTCTTGCGCCCCGCCACGAGCGAGAAGTTAGGTCCTTCCCGCCGGTCGGCCCAATCGCATCGTGCCGTCGCCACCGCCGCTGCTATCGCCGCTGCCATGTTTGTGCTTATCTTCTTGGTAGCCTTCGTGCTGATCTATCGTGAAGCCGGCTCAGTTGAAGCGTGTCTTTTTGAAGCCGTCAGCGCCTGTTGCAACGTGGGTCTGTCCACGGGCCTGACGCAGCAGTTATCCGTGCAGGGACAGATCGCGGTTATTGTCGGCATGCTGGTTGGCCGCGTTATTCCGCTGGCTATTTTGCTTCCGTACTTGGTGACGTTTGCCGGTAGTTCAAATCGTCAGCAACGCAATTAGCCCACGACTGGCGAGGAGCGGACTGATTTATCCGACCGAATCACCCAAAGGCTTGTGCCTGGAACGGGTGACACACAACCCCCAGAATACCAGTATTTCTGACAAAACCAATCACCGCGCCACCGCACAGAGAGACCTCTGTCTATGGGGCTCGTAGCTCCGTAGCAAATGTACCAGCAGCGCGAGACATCCTTGCCTGTCTCGCAACCCGCTTGTTGAGCGAAGTTCCTTGTTGGCCCGGGCTCAGAGCGCTGCGCAGATCAAGTCACCGACTTCGGTCGTGCTGAACCCCATTCTGCCGGCCGACTGCGACTTCATCTTGGGGCAGGTTGCCGTGATGGCTTTTTCGACGCGTTCACCGGCTCGAACGACGGCAGCATCACCCATTTGATCGCCGACCACGCGAAGCAGCATGGCCATCGAAGCAATCGCGGCAATCGGGTTGATGACGTTCTGGCCGGTGTACTTCGGAGCACTGCCGCCGATCGGCTCAAACATACTGGTGCCTTGAGGGTTAATGTTTCCACCCGCTGCGACCCCCATGCCGCCCTGGATCATGGCACCCAAGTCTGTAATGATGTCGCCGAACATGTTGGGGACGACAATCGTGTCGTAGAACTCGGGGTTCTTCACAAACCACATACAACACGCATCGACGTGGTTGTAATCCCGTTTGATGTCTGGATACTCCGCATCGCCGATCTCGTTGAATGCGCGCCACCAAAGGTCATGCGCGTAGGTCAACACGTTTGTTTTGGCGACCAGGGTGAGTTGCTTCCTGTCGTTGCGTTTTCGGCAATGCTCAAACGCATAGCGGAGGCATCGTTCCACGCCGAACCGCGTCGCGATCATTTCCTGCGTGGCCACCTCGTTGGGTGTGTTTTTGCGGAGGAAGCCGCCGCCGCCGAAATAGAGGTCCTCGGTATTTTCGCGAATAACATCGAAGTCGATATCCTCTGGCGTTTTGTCTTTCAAGGGTGTATCGACGCCCGGGTAGAGTCGCACGGGGCGAAGGTTGATGTATTGGTCCAGTTCGAATCGCAAGTGAAGCAGCAGGCCCTTCTCCAATATGCCGGGGGCGACATCGGGATCGCCGACCGCGCCGAGATAGATGGTGTCGTATTGGCGGAGTTCGTTGATCTGCTCGTCGGTGATAATAGGAATACTTTGGCGGTTTGGATCGCCGCCACGAGCCAGGTAAGCCTTACCGCTCAGATCGAAAAATTTCGTTTCATAAGAGAATTGTTCTTTTTCTGAGATTGCCTTGAGGACTTTGAGTCCCTCGGCCACCACTTCAGGTCCTGTACCGTCGCCGCCGAGTACTGCCATTTTCAACATGATGCTGCTCCTTGGAATGCTGAGAAAGCGGGCAAAACCGTCTGCCCCATAGGAAAAACCGAGTCCAAAATGCTATCAAGAGTCACATCGCCGTTCAAGGGAGGCCCCTTCATGTGCCAAAAAGGCGTACTTGCCCTAGAATGGCTGATCGACTCATGAGGTGACGACCATGGCTGGCGGACGACGACTATTTCAGGCGGTATTGGGTGGGAACACCCGCTCCTTTTTTCATGGTTTGGGGCGATTGAGGGGATGGGCCTTGGTGGTGTCGATCGTTCTGTGTGGGTGCGGGTCGTCGGTTTTGAGGCCGAAGTTTACGGTTGAGCAACGGGTTTGGACGCCACCGCATGGGCCTACGGGTATTCAGTGGCTTACGGATCATTACGATTTTCGTATGACCGCCAAGGACGAAGTGCTCGTGGAGGCATTGCCTGAGTTCATGGAAACGACCTTTGCTGAGTACGGCAAGCTGATACCGCCCGCCCTTGAAAGCTCGGACCGACTTCGGGTTTATCTTTTCGACGATCGTCCGCAGTGGGCGGACTTTACGCGTGCCTTTGTTCCCGCCCAGGCGTACATGTATTTGCATATTCAGTCGGGCGGTTATATGGACCATCCCACCCAGACGTCCGTGATCTTTGATATCGGAAGAGACCGGACATTGGCACTTTTAGCGCATGAAGGATTACATCAGTATCTGGCGCGTTTTTTTCCGGAACCGGTGCCTGCCTGGCTGAACGAAGGTCTTGCGACACAGTGGGAGGCTTTTGAGCTCGACGGCTATCGGCCCGTTTACACACCGTTTCGCAATTTTTTTCGGAAGAATGACTTGCGGGAAGCGCTCGGGCCAACAGGCGATCTCATTCCCCTGTGCGACCTGCTTCGCATGAATGCTGGAGATGCCGTTGTGCAGGCGGGGCAACCGACGCGCGCCTATTATGCGCAGGTATGGTCGCTCGTTCTTTTTCTTCGCGAGGGTCAAAACAAAACCTATCTTACGGGTTTTCAAACACTCTTGGCTGATGTTGGGACCCAACGTTTGCGTCAGTCCGTTGGCGCCTATCGCGCGGCGACGCCGGGTGCTGCGCGATATCGCGACAGCGAGGTCGTCTTTCGACACTACATCACCGAGGACCTCGACGCCTTCGTGATGGAGTACGAAACGTTTGCCCGCCAGCTGGTGAATTGAGTTTGCCGTAGTCATCTCTTCCCATCGGTGCGACTCTGGGGTTCTCGTCTTTGGGGGTTTTTGCCGATAGGTAAGTATCGGTTGATGCTGATCTTGGGACGGCATTGCCTCTTGAGGGACGGGTCGCATTTTCGGCCAGCGCGAAAATGTGCGCGAGTGGTGTGGAAAATCTGTTGGCTGAATGGTATACGTAAAAGGAGAGAGTTAGCGTCTGTCATGTACGACAGGGAGATTGTTTGACTGAACCGTTAAGCGAGAACCCAGGGAGGCCACCGATTTCCTGATGGGAACATGCCCGCACGACGGGACGTTGCCGATGGAATCAAGCCACCCCCTTTGTATATGGGTTCTGTCAAATGTCTCCTACCGGCATTGCGGCAGATGCTGACTCTTCTCTTTTTGCCATTTCCACGAATGAATCGCCAATGTCCGAAGATTATCACCGATTCTTACGGCAAGATGGGACTCGAGCTGTCGGCTTGCTACATTGACCCATGGTGTGAGACGGCTCTTGTCTTTCTGTTGTGATCGAGTGTGTTCGTTATTTGACGTAGCGATTTCTGGGCGGATACGGCATGCATGCTCTTGTGATCTTTGAAGATGATGCGTATCGGAATCTCCTTCCATTGACCTATTGGCGTACGGTGTGCGAGTTGCGTACGGGTTATCGGAGTCTGTTCGAGCACGTCATTGATTGTGTGTCAGCACATACCGTGACGGTTTTTTGTCGTGAAAGCCTGATGGCTGTTGCGGCAAATCGCCTCCATTGTCGCGTTAATAGCGTTCCCGAAGCGGGGGGTGCGCTATTCGTGAATGGCCGGTTGTTGCTCAATCGCTCGATGGACCTGAGCCATATTGCCGCTGTCCAATGGCATGGTGATGTTCCTGTTGTGATTCAAGCTGACGAGACGCTTTGTCGGCAGTTGACGCCGGAGGTCTTGCTCGATCCTGTTGCGATCAAACGTGTATTAGCGAACGTGTCGGAGCATCGATTCGTAGACTCCCCAAAGTTAATCGAATACCCCTGGGAGCTCGTTCATGCGAATGCGGATATGTTGCATGAGGGTTGGCATCGTGCCGGTGAGCCGGCGGAGTTGCGTGGGCGCATTTGCGGCGGCGTTTTTTGTTTAAACGAGAGAGCGATTCATGTCGGCGCTGGCAGTACGATCAAGCCTGGCGTTGTGCTCGATGCTGAAAATGGCCCCATTTATATTGGTCAGAACGTTACGATCGCACCCAACAGTAGCATTGAAGGGCCTTGTTTCGTTGGTGATGGATCTTTGATTCAGCCGGGCTCGACGCTACGAGACGCCGTGAGCATCGGTCAACGGTGTAAGGTGGGTGGGGAGTTGGAATCGTCGATCATCCATGGTTTTTCCAACAAGCAGCACGATGGCTTCCTGGGGCATTCCTATGTGGCCGAATGGGTGAATCTGGCAGCGGATACCGTCAATAGTGATTTGAAGAACACCTATGGTTCGATCCGCGTACCGATCAACGGTGTCGAAGTGGATTCCGGTCAGATGTTTGTGGGTCTGACGATCGGGGATCACAGCAAAACAGGTATTGGTCAGATGTTCCCGACAGGTGCTGTGGTGGGATTCGGCGCCAACGTCGCGACCTGCGGTTTCTCACCCAAGTTCGTGCCGTCCTTTAGTTGGTTGACCGATGGGGGGGGAAGCACGTACGACGTGGAGCGCTGCCTGGAGGTTGCCAAGCGGGTGATGGAGCGGCGTCAAGCTACGATGAAGCTGGAAGAGGAGGCACTGTTCCGGTTGTTGCCGACGATGGCGAAAGGTTTTGAGAAAGCCCTGGCATAGCCGCGCGGGATCTTCTCAACGGGCGGGGAGGTTGAAACCGCCGACCTATTCCGCGCGGGTTTCGATGGATTTGCCCTTCGACAGCAGAGTCGAGGGCAACCTTGACATTGGGGGGGCAGGACGATATACTAACACGACTGTGCTCGTTTCTTTTCTTTTTGTTTCATAAGGACTTAGGCGCGGGTTGGCCGAAGCCAGTCTGTCGGCGCACCAGGCGGCCGGAGAATAAAGAGGCGTGGTCAAGCTAAAGAATTCTACAGAAAAGGCTCGAAAGAGTAGCCCATCTCGTAAGACAGCGGGGTCCAAATCGAAGAAGGCACGTGTCGCACAGCGTGGTGCAGCCTCTTCGGTTGCCAAAACTCCCTCCGCAAAGACCGCCAAAAAGGCCTCCAAGTCGTCTGGGACCAAGGCTAAGAAGAAGACGGTTGTCAAGCGGTCTTCCAAGGTCGCGAAGTCCAGTCAGCGAACTTCAGCCCCGACCGCGCCATCGGCCCCGGCCCAAGCGGGTCCTCGGCGTCGACCGGCCAAGGTCAACAAAGCCATTAAGAAACCGGTGAAGCGGGTTGTTTTTTCGAGTCCATTAGCGGCCAAAGCGATGGCTGCTGCCAGTGGGGCCTCGTCGTCGGGGGGGAAGGCGGCGAAAGGTTCTTCCCGATCGCCGGGTACCAAGAAGGTCCGGTCCGGGGTGGTTGGTGATGCAACCGACGGTACAATGAGTAAGCTCCCCAAGACGCGACTCAAGCCCCAAGAACTGGAAGAGTTTCGAGACATGCTGCTGGGCAAGCGGCGCGAATTGATCGGTGACATGACGAACCTTCAGGGGGATGCGTTGGGGACGGGAAACTCGTCGGACAACGGCGGGGGGTCCTCCATGCCGATTCATTTGGCAGAGCTTGGCACAGATACCTGGGAACAGGAGTTTACGCTTGGCTTGATTGAGAAAGAGCGGACCGTGCTCAGGGAGATCGATGAGGCGCTGGAGCGAATTGACAACCAGACTTACGGGATTTGTGTCATGACGGGCAAGCCGATTTCCAAAACGCGGTTGCGGGCCAAGCCTTGGGCAAAATACTGCATTGAATATGCGCGCCAGCGTGAGTTAGGACTTGCCTGATCGTGTAGTTCGGCTCCGCACGTTGGGGCTCCACCGCTTGTCCCGCCAAGAGAGTGGGATGGCCGCAAATTCCAACAAGTCATGTGTTACATCGTTTGCATTCCCTCGTTTACTTCAGGACAATTGGCTCACGGTTAACAGTATGGTTGATTATGGCTCAAGGATGGCGAAGTCAGTTTGATGAAGAATACGAAGGGTAGCTTTGACGGCGGGGATTCCGTCCCACAAAACATGGGAGCGGTGACGGCGGATGGAAACGGCAACACGGTAGTGTTAGCTAAAGGGCATTTTTGTTCTCATCTTCGACTATGGCTTACGGCAGCGATTGGCGTGGTGGCTGATCTCTGGACGAAGAATTGGGCTTTTACCTGTCTTGAGTCCGATCCCCAGAAAGACCCGTTGGTGATCATACCGCACATTATGACGTTCCGGCAGTCATTGAACCCCGGGGCGTTGTTTGGCATGGGCAAAGGGCTGACTGCCTTGTTCATTGGTGCGTCGATTCTGGCGTTAGGTTTCGTCTTCTTTCTTTTTCTTCACAGCAGTCGGGACCGTCGCAGTCTTCACTGCGCACTCGGTTTGGTTTTGGCGGGAGCGTTGGGCAATCTCTATGACCGGACACATGTGATTGCCGACGTGGTCAAATACACAGTGAGTGGTCAAACGGGTTCTTTTGTGGGTAAGGTAGTTGAGCAGAGTGAACGGGGTGTCCTTGTAGGCACCTGGCCGTCCGGCGATTACCCACGGCTTATTTCCAACGTTTGGGCGCCCGAAATACGCTCACAAGGTGTTGTCCGAGACTTTGTGAAGATGGAGCCGAAGCTCAAGCTTGGGAACTGGTCGATCGAAATATGGCCCTGGGTGTTCAATGTGGCAGATGCGATGCTGGTCGTAGGCGTTGGTGTGTTAATGCTCAACTTCTGGTGGGATCGCCGGGCGGAATCGTGTCCGATCAAGTCGCCGGTCGAATCGTTGCCTTCCGCGTCTGTCTAGTTCGTTTTCCGAATGAGTGTACTGTCTGGTAGTCACGGTACCTTATGTCTATGGCCCGCTCCTTCATCTCCGATGACGAAGTCTTCATGCGACGTGCGTTAGCGTTGGCCGCTCGCGGTCAGGGCTATGTCGAACCCAACCCGGTAGTAGGTTGTGTTTTGGTTCGCAATAGATGCGTTGTGGGTGAGGGCTATCATCGGCGATTTGGGCAAGCGCATGCGGAAATCAACGCTTTAGCCCATGCAGGTGCTGAGGCTCGAGGCGCGACGGCTTACGTGACGCTCGAGCCTTGTTGTCATCATGGCAAGACACCCCCTTGTACGGACACGCTGATTGCGGCTGGTGTCAGGCGAATCGTCGTTGCGATGCGCGACCCCTTTCCGGAAGTTCGGGGTCGTGGATTCCGTGTTCTCCGCTCGGCCGGGATCGACGTCAGCAGTGGATTGTGTGAAGTCGATGCGAAGCGTCTCAACGGTCCCTATCTGAAGCGTCAACAAACCGGCATGCCTTGGGTGATTCTCAAGTGGGCTCAGAGCTTGGATGGCAAGATCGCCACGCGAACAGGCGATTCTCAATGGATCAGTGGTGAGCGTTCCCGTGCATACGCTCACCGTATTCGCGGGCGCGTCGATGCGGTTATTGTTGGCGTTGGCACGGTGCGGGCGGACGATCCGATGTTGACGTGTCGACATGGCCGACCACGACGTTTGGCTACCCGTGTGGTGATCGATCCCACGCTCCGCATTCCGATGGGTGCACAGCTTGTTCGAACCGCCCGTGAGATTCCGACTCTCATTGTTTCTAATCGCAGCACATCACAGTTGCAGCGAGCACGACGTTACGAACGCGCGGGGGTGGAGGTCCTCGGGGTGCGCGAGACGAAGAAGGGGCTTGATCTGGGTTTGTTGTTGAAAGAGTTGGGAAGGCGGGGTATGAGCAACGTCATGGTCGAGGGGGGAGGCAAGACGCTGGGTTCTTTTTTTGATGCCGGTTTGGCCGACGAACTCTTCGTGTTTGTTGCCCGGCGGATCATCGGTGGGGCATCGGCGCAGTCGCCGTTGGCTGGTAGGGGACCTGCGAGGATGCGTGATTTACGTCCGTGTGTTGCCGTTCAGCACAGGCAAAGCGGTGAGGACGACCTTTATTATGTCGTATTGACAGATTCGGCTGCATGATACGAGGGTGGTTTCGTACGATGTGGAGAAGTGGCACGTTGGTAGTCGTACAGCACTTGCCGCAGGTGCCAACGGCCCCAAGAATAGAAGTATGATGGATGGTATTGGACAAACGATCGGCGTTATTTTCATCGTTATTGTTGCCGTATGGTATTTGATACTGGTTTTTCGGCGTTTTGTGAAAGGTGATAGTTGTTCGTGTGCGAGTGAGTGTTGTTGTTTTGCCCGATCGAAGCAGCCAAGTTCAAGGCATGCTGAGGGGAACACCCGCTCGCAACAGTTGTTTCCTGTCGATCATTTGATTGCCAGTGCACGCCGTCAGAGCCAAGAAAAATCTACAAATCATCCGCACTCGGCATCATGAATACAAATCGGCCTAGAAATACATGCGATAATCACAAGGCTGTGTGGTCCGATCAACTGACGGAGCTGGCTGAACTTGGTTTACTGCGCACTTTGCGTCGTGTGGATTCTGCACAGGGGCCGACGATTACGGTCGCTGGCCGCCAGTTGCTTTGTTTTTGTAGCAATAATTATCTCGGTCTTGCGAACCATCCCCATGTGTTGAATGCAGTCAAGAACGCTGTGGATGAGTGGGGCTGGGGAGCTGGTGCGTCGCGTTTGGTCTCCGGCCACATGGGACCGCACGAGCAGCTCGAGTCGCGTCTGGCTGCTTTTGAGCACATGCAACGTGCGTTGGTTTTCGCCACGGGTTACCAAGCGAATCTGGCAGCTATTCGGGGCCTTGTTGGCAAGAACGACATTGTCTTGATTGACAAACTCAATCACGCCAGCATCGTCGATGCTGCACGTAGCAGCGGAGCCACGGTGCGTGTGTTTCCTCATCTTGACTACGCGAAGTTGGAACGACTGCTTGATCGTTCGGGCGACGCGCGTCGGCGCGTTATCGCTACCGATTCGGTTTTTAGTATGGATGGCGATTGGGCCGATCTTCCTCGACTTGTGGAGCTCAAGGAGTGCTACGATGCAATACTTTGCATCGACGAGGCGCATGCCACAGGCGTCCTGGGGGCTCATGGCCGAGGGCTTGCCGAGATGATGGGGGTTGAGCAACACATCGATGTCGTTGTGGGGACATTGAGCAAGGCATTGGGAGGGATCGGAGGTTTTATTGCTGCGTCCGATGCTATCGTTGATTGGCTCGTCAATACCGCTGGCCCTTTTATCTATACGACCGCTTTGCCGCCAGCCGCTTGTGCTGGAGCCATCGCCGCTTTGGATCTTGTAAAGCAAGAGCCGCAGCGCCGTCAAAGACTGATGAGTTTGGTACAACGATTGCATACTGCACTTGGCGACATGAGAAACGAGAATGTGCCATGTTCTCGAAGCCACATCATCCCTCTTATCGTTGGAGATTCGAAGGAAGCGGTTCGCCTTTCCAAGGCACTCGAAGCCGAGGGGCTGTTCGTTCCGGCCATCCGCCCGCCCACGGTGCCGAACGGTAAGGCTCGTTTGCGTATCAGTCTTTGTGCCGACCACAATGATAGCGATCTTGACCGGCTGATCGTAGCCCTGCGGGTCCATGGCCGTTGGGCCTGAGGAGGCTTCAGCAGCCTCATCAGAAGGCAGCGTTTCTTGGTAGTCTCCGCTTGCCTGTCGTGGTGTCGGCTTGACAACTCTGGTCGCTCCATGAATACTTGGATAGACGTGTGCGTCCGGGTAGTGACGGTCCGGCTTGGGCGAGAGGATGGCCCGGCCGGGATCCGCGCAGAAGAGGTCATGCCGCCTTTTTGTAACTCCCCAACGATTGTCGGCTCGACTGGCACGGATGCCGGTTTGCAGGGCTGATACGGCGATGGGATGATGGGTGTCGCCGAGGTGCTCCGGCACGGGCCGCTTTGACAATCGCGTGACGATTTCTTTATTGCCGATTCGACCCAGAAGAGCGCCCGCGCTGCCGGAAATCGACGATGTAACGGTGAGTGGGCGAGAAGGAGGAGCCAATGCCATTGGCGAAATCGGTTTGGGGTGTCGATCTAGGCCAGTGTGCCTTGAAGGCGATCCATCTGCGCGTCGCCGGCGATGATGTCGAAGTTGTCGATCATTTCTACTTGGAACATGCAAAAATCCTGTCCCAGCCCGATGTCGATCGGCAGGCTCTGGTCGATGAGGCGATGAAGACGTTTCTCGATCGACATGACTTGTCGAAGGAGGCGGTTGTCGTTGGTGTGCCGGGCTTGCGGACGCTGATGCGTTTCTCCAAGTTACCCCCGGTTGATAAGAAGAAGATTCCCGACATCGTTAAATACGAAGCCCAGCAGCAGATTCCGTTCGACATGGATGACGTTATCTGGGACTACCAGACGTTCGAGCAGCCCGACGCGATGGAAACGGAGGTTGGGATTTTTGCGATGCGACGGGAGTTGCTTCGTGACCATTTGAGCTTCTTGTCGAATTTGAACATCGAGCCGGCAGCTGTTCAGTCCGGCCCGTTGGCCCTTTACAACGCGCTGCAGTTTGATGGTGTGTGCGACGGCGAGACCGTGGCTATTCTGGATATCGGGACGCAGAACACCGACTTGATTGTGGCGGGTGGCGGTAGCCTCTGGACGCGCAATATTCCGATCGGTGGCAACAACTTCACCGAGGCGTTGCTGAAGACGTTCAAGCTATCCTTCCGGAAAGCGGAGAATCTCAAGCGATCGGCAGCGACGAGCAAGTACGCTCGCCAGATTTTCCAGGCGATGCGGCCGGTGTTTGCTGACCTGGTCGCGGAGGTGCAGCGATCGATCGGTTTCTTTACGTCGTCGCGTCGTGGCGTCCGGCTCAACAAACTGATCGCGATGGGTAATGCGTTCAAGTTGCCGGGGCTGCAGAAGTTCCTTCAGCAGAATCTCGGCATGGACGTGGTTCGGCCGACCACCTTCAAGAAGCTCTCAGTCTCGGATGCTTCGAATGCGCCGGAGCTTTTGGATCAGTTGTCGAGTTTTGGGGTGGCCTATGGTCTTGCGCTGCAAGGGTTGGACAAGGCCCACGTGACGAGCAACTTGTTGCCTCCGGAGATCGCCAAGCAGGTGGTCTGGCGAAAGAAGATGCCGTGGTTCTACGCGGCGACAGCCTGTCTCGTCGTTTCGGCCGGGATCGTTTGGGGGCGCAATTTGAGTGATGCGGCAGTTGTCGAGGAGGCCCGCGGCACGCAGTCGCAGCCGAGGTATGACGTGCAATACGCTCCTGAAGACGAGGGTCAAGAGAACCCTGCGCCGGATCCGCGGGCGGTTGCAGTTATCGAAAAAGGCACTGGTGCTGCGAGTCCTATGGAGGCGGCCAGCCAGGTCCTCGGCGCCGCTCAGCATATGACCGAGGTGTTATCCAAGATTCAAGGCATGAACGAAGCCGCCAAGCAGGAAGCGACGGCGATCGCCGATCAACACGTTCAAAAAGTGATTTGGCCTAAGATTTTGCACTTGATTCACTCCGCGCTTCCTGTCGGTGACAAGGAGCTGGCGTCCAAACTGGCGGAAGGTGCGGAGGCCTACAAAGCCTTAATCGAAGCGTATCCTGAGAAATACGAACGCAGCAAGCGGGAGCGGATTTTCGTTGAGAGTTTTGACGTCCAGTACTCGAAGGATGTTTTGAATAGCATCCAGGGTGTGAAGGACGCCTCTCGGGGGGGGGACGCGAAGCCGACGGGTAGAGGGGTCGGCAGCACGGCCCGGGAAGCACAGCCTCCGCAGAAAGGTTTTGTCGTCACGCTGACGGGTCGAACGCCGAATGGTGATGGTCCTATGTTCGTGAACCGCACCCTGATCAAAAATCTTGTCGCCCTCGCCAAGAAAGGTGACGGCTTTTATCTTACCGGGCCCGAGCTGGTTTACTATGAACGGTTCGTTCCGAAAGACGGTGGTTTTGGGGCCGATCGCGGGCGAGGATTGGGTCGTTCGACGGGGGGTGGCCGTTCGGCTTTTGGGGGGCACGGGTCAAGTGGCCGGCCAGCTCGGGATGCGGGAGGCTTTTCTGCGCCTCCCATCGACCCAACCCGAGATCCCCTCACGGGGGAATCGATGCGAAAGGACTATCGGTTCAAGGTGGTTTTTGCGGTAGCCTTGGGTGAGGATCCCAGCGGCGAGCAGGCGGATGCCGAAAGCGGCGGCTAGAACCGGGCGGCCCTGATGCTTGGTATGTCGAGTGTCGAAGAAGCCGTATGCGGGAGCGATGCTTATGCAGTGGATCAAATCACACCTGACCTTAGTGATCTGTGGCTTGCTCAGTGTGGCATCGATCGTGATGCTTGTGCTGGGCGTCATTTTGCCTGAGACGCCGAAAGATTTGGAGTCTGACAGCCGGATTTACAGCAGCTTGCAGGGTGCTGGCCGTAGCCCGGTCAACCCTCAAGTGATCGAGCAAGAACGGACGTATCAGATTGATTTGTCTCGGAGACTGGAGGCTTTTACTTCTCAAGCGGTCACGTCGGCACCGCATAAGCCCTTGCATCCCGATGTTTTTCCAGAAGTCAGACCGGGGCGACAGAATGCACCGTTCGAGTTCAAGGAAGCATTCAAGAAGAAGCAGGAGGCGTTAATGACCCTGCTTCGCGCCAAAGACAAGCCGAGCCCAACCGAGCTCGAGGATAATCGTGATTTTGTGGCAAGGCAGAAAGCCAAGGAAGAGCGCAGTTCGCGTGCGCAATTGGCTGCCCCCGGTGCCCAACGATCACCGACTGGAGGCCGAGGCATACCCAGGCGACCTATCGTCACTCCGAAGTCCGAGGCTGCTTTAGGTGTGCAGAAGGCGATCACACCTGAGGATCGGGTCAAGAATGACCCTGATGCAGCCTTCGGCGTTCGGCGGGCACGGGAGATCTATTGTTACGCGACGGTGGCGAATTTGGATCCCCAACCAGCGGTTACCGAAGGGAGTTTCCCAAGCGTTGAGAGCATGTGGCGTGCGCAGGTGTCCATGTGGATTCAGGAAGACGTTATCGGTGCGTTGGCAAGGTTGAATAACCGTGTTGCAGAGCCATTGCCGGAAGAGGCGCGTTGGGTTGGCCATCTGCCGGTTAAGAGACTGGTTTACTTGACCATCGGGGACTATGTTCCGCCCGCAGCAGAGGGGGGCCGAAACCAAGGCACGGCTCGTATCGCGCCGGGAATCGGTAGCCAGGGACGAGCGGATCTACCTCCGGGTAAAGCGGAGGACGTGTTTACCGGGCGAGGCAGTACGGAGACTTTTGATCTTATTCGGTTCGCGGTGGGCCTGGTCGTGGATGCCCAGTCATTGTTGAAGGTCATCAATGCGATCTCCGAGGCCGGTTCCTACACCCCCTTGATGGTGAACTACCGGGCCGAGCAAAGCGACCCGACGCTGACCGATTATATTTACGGTTCATCGCCGGTGGTGCAGGTTCGGCTCGAATATGAAGTATCGATACGGCGCAGCGAGTATGAACAATGGATGCCGGCGAGCATCAAGGGCGAGTAGGAAGTTCAAGAGGTTTGGGTTGGTGGCTGGAATTGCGTTCGGTCCAACCCTGGGCAGTCCGTGTCGGTGACGTTTAACCGCGGATTGCCGATCGCAACCGGGAGTTTGAGGAGCCGACTATGGCCAAACAGAACGTCAGTCTGATCGAGCGCCATCTCGAGAAGCTGGTGATTGCAGTTGCTGGCGGTGTTTTGCTAGTGGTTGTGATACTCTATCTGATGATTCCCCCGCACAAGGTGAACCTGGGAGGCCAGAATGTAGGTCCGACGGCGCTCTACGAGCGCATTCGTGCGGAGGCCGATAGCACCCGAGACAAGTTAAGGCGAGCTTCGTGGATTGCGCCGGATGAGGTGGATGCGGGGATTCCGCAAAGTGTTAGCGTCGATATGCCGACGGAGTTTGGTGTCGTTTTTGTTCCACCCAATTTGAAGGTGCCTGAGGTCCAAGGATTTGGACCTCGCGGCAAGCTCAAACTCGCGCGTGTTCTGCCTCCGAGCAAGCCGCTGCTTACGGGGGGTCGAGCGTTTGTTCAGTTGCCGGAGCCCGTTGATATGAGCCCTGGCGCGAGAGATGTCTCGCCCGCACCTGAATACATCGTGACACATGATCATCATTGGTTGACTGTGGTTGCGGGCATGAGTCGCGAGGCCCAACGGGAGGTTTTCCTGAAGGCCGATTACGGCTTTGACGAGCAGGAACTTATTGTTGCTGCGGTTGAGGCAGAGCGTCAGATGCGGTTGCCGGACGGACGGTGGACTGCGGGTGAGATTATCCGAGGGTATGCTAGTACAAGGCTTGTGGGGCAGGCGACCATGCCGCTTGACGAGGAACGTGGGGTTCTTTTTGTCTCTGACACAAACCGCGCTTATATCGCCGAATACTTGCGGCGATTGGATTCGTCTGAGGCACAGGCAGAGATTGTGCGTTTTCCGTTCCAGAGCTTGCTTAGTAAGAGTGAGTTGTGGTGGCAGGTGCCGAGCGAAATACCGGGCTTTGAATTCAGTTGGGGCGACTTTCAGGTGAAACGTCCTGTGGAAACGACTGAATCGGGCCGTCCGGGTGGAGTAGGGCGGCGCGAAGGCGATCGACGGATGCCTGGCGGGCGTGGTGAGCGAGGAAGCGGTAGTGGTCGGGGCACGCGAGGTAGGCCGCTCGATGGACGCATGCAGGCGATGGAGGATTTGAAGGCTGCGGTGGAAGCGTACGAAAACGGGGAATACGAAGAAGCTGAACAGCTGGTCAAAGCGGTCTTGTCAAATAAGGATGCGATGCCGAAGGACCTGGATGCCGCTCGGGACATGTTGCCCGACCTTACGCAGAAGCTCGAGTTGGCGAGGATTCAGCAGACGCGTATCGCGAAGGATACCGTCGGTAAGCGTTTGGGACCCGATACAGAGCCGATCTGGATGACTGATACGACCGTTCAACCTGGCAAGACGTATCGATACCGTCTGCGACTGGTGGCGTTCAATCCCTATGCTGGCGTCATGAGGAAACTCGATAACCCCGAGGATGCGGGGCGAGTGCTGGTGCAGGGCGATTGGTCCGATTGGTCGGAGGCGAAAACCGTTCGGCCTGACAAGTATCTCTTTTTCATGGGGACAGCCAAGGGAAGCGATGCCGCCAAGGTTGAGATTCGTCAACTGATCAATGGCGTTTGGCGAAGGGCCAGTGGTGAGGTGACGGTGGGGCAGCCGCTGAGTTTGGAGGCAGGACGCAATCGACTGGACTACGAGGCCCTGGTGGTGCGTATCGATGATGGCTTGCCGTATGAACAGCGAGTCGTAGATCGAAACAGCCGGGTAGCATACCAGTCGAAAAGATCTGATATTCTGAAGTTGGTCAACTCGCAGGGGGAAGTTGAGGAACGCATTGCCGCAGAAGATGTGAGCCTGCGCAAGAAGGTCATTCGGGAGCTCAGTGCGGAGGAAGAACGCGCAAGCGGGCGGACAGACGATCCAGGTCGCAGCCCTCGAGGGCGTAGGAGGCCGGAGCGGTCCGTGGGACGTTGAGGCGGTGATGGGTAACACTCGGGGTGCTAGGCGCGCGGCGGGCGCCCAAGTGTTTCGACCAACGGGCTGTCTTATGTCGGTGTTTTGTGGGGGGGATGTGGCTTTTGTGGATCCGAAGCCAGCGAGTTGTTTTCGGAGGCGATGGGTTGGGGGAGTTGATTCTCGTAACCTGTTCTTGCATAATAGCTTGACGTTGCCGCGTGAGGTGATGCCGTCTTAAGGGTTCTCCTGACGGCGTGGTTGTTGATCGCAAGCACTGGCGAACGGTCGGCAGCTACGGTAAGCTTTGCACACGCGACCCATGAAGGGGTCGAGGGGAAGCGCGGAATAGGGGGCACCTGTAGTGTCCAACCTTGTTGTTGGTTTGAGTTGTACGATGGCTGCGCGGTGTAACAACAGGGTCGGCATGCTGATAACGGTCGGTTAGTGGAGTTGGTTGTGTAATACGGCCGGTCGTCATAGATGAGCGCGGTGTTGTTGACCTGCGATTGGCACTGGCCACGATCCCTCCTGTGGCTGGTTGATTCCTTCAGTGCCTGCTCCTGCGGGCCGCAATCGAAGGAGGCCTTCCGTGAGAATGGCTGAGAACTTGGTTCGATGGTTGGCAGTTTGTGTAGTTAGTGTTTGTCTGGCCTCGCCTTTGTGGGCAGCAACACCGTCCGAACAGCTTGAGCAGTCTCAGAGGCTGTTTGAGCAGGGGAAGTACGGAGAGGCGAAAGATCTGCTGCTCAAGATTGCCCCATCCGCGCTGACCGACGAACAGACCCAGAAGCGCAATGAGATGGTTGAAGAAGTCCGTGTCGCCATCAATCAGTCCAACAAGGCCCAACAAGACCTCGCGGATGCCGACAAGGCGTTTTCGACAAGCGATCGCGTTACCGCCGCCAAGCTGTATCGGGGCATTCTCAATAACAACTATGCATCGGCGGCACAGAAGAAGCGGGCAAGAGAAGGGCTGGCGTGGATTGATCGTCAAAGAATGTTGGCGAACAAGATGAACGCTGCGCCTGCCGGACCGCAGTTGGCGGGCGCCCAGGGTGATAGCACGTCCCAGCGGGCGCACCTGCAGCGTGATCGTGTGGCCGCTGCCGCCGTTGTGGAAGCCGGCGACGCGGCACTGGGACGCGGGCAGTTCGATCTGGCGGAGCAAAAATACCGACAAGCACTGAAACTTGTTCCTAACTATGCCCCCGCACTCAAAGGATTGGGCTTGGTTCGTCAGCATCGCCATGTCGAGGGGCAAGCTCCGCTCATGGATGAGACCGCAAAATTACGCCTGATCCGTTGGAAGCGGACGGAGGTGATGCTCAAGAACAACGAACGCCAAATCGGGGAAATGGTGAGCAAGCGGCAGTACAAGGTTGCCCGGCAGAAGTTGGCGCTGAGTCGACAGTTGCTGGAGGCTGCGCGCGCGGATGCTCAGCCGGCTGAACGCTACAACTTTCTGAGCCGGCAGCTGGAGGCTTTGTCCCGGTTTATCGATTCAGAGGAAAAGGAATACAAGGAGACGCAGGTTGCGGCTCAGCGTCGTACGGTGCGGGCCTTGGAACGAGAACGCCGGGAGGCGGATCGTCAGGATCGCGACGAACGCATTTCCCAGTTGTTTGACCAAGTTATGCAGTTGCGGACGGAGAAGGAATATCTGAAGGCGGCAGACGTTCTTCGCGAGATATTGACGATCGATCCGACGTACGAGCGTGCGCAATTCATGTTGCAGGTGTTGGAGGATGCGGGTCTCATCCAAGAACAGAAGATTTATCGAAGACGTTACTTCGACATGATGGGTGAAGCCTTGGCCGAAGCGGAATCCGCCAAGGATCCTGACGTCACCGGCAGGAACAGGAAGATCGTGGCATACCCAGATGAATCTGAGTGGCGTGTCATTGCTGAGCGGGATCCGTTTGGCGCGGGCGTGTCCGGCGAGGATGAACGCGATCGCCAAGTGCGCGAGAAGTTGGAGAAAATCGTCCCGTTGGTGGAATTCGACGAGATGGCAACGTTTGAGGAAGTGATCGATGCACTGCGACAGGAAGGCGACGTCTCCATTACCGTGAATTGGAGTGCCCTGGAGTTCATGGCGATTGACCGTGATACCGAGTGCAGGGGCATTAGTCTGGAGAATGTTAAGATCGAGACCGCGATCCGATTTTTGCTCGACAATGTGAGCGGTGGGATGGAAGAGGGGCTCGATTTTGAGGTTGTCGATGGTGTTGTGCGCGTGTCCACCATTGAGGATCTGAACAGGAACAGTTTTACCCGCGTCTACGATGTTCGTGACTTGCTCGTCAAGATACCGAGTTTCCGCTCCGGCGGCGGCATGATGGGCGGCATGGGGGGCGGCATGGGGGGTATGAGGGGCGGCGGCGGCGGCCGAGGAGGAGGGGACGATGATGACGAGAGCGAGGAGGAACGGGAAGAGCTGATCGAGGATCTGGAAGAACTTATCAAGAATCAGATTGAACCGGGGACGTGGGAGCCCGAAGGTACGCTTGGTTCGGTTCAGATTTGGAACGACCGTATGATCATTCGTCATACGGCGCGTGCCCATCGACAGATGGATGACCTGCTTCGTCAGCTTCGCGAGTCGAAGGATCTCCAGGTCGGGGTCGAGGCAAAGTTCATCACGCTCCGCAGCAATTTCCTCGAGCAGATCGGTGTCGATTTGGACGTGGTGCTGAACAATGGAAATGCCGGATTGGATAATGCCTTGGTTCTTGGGCAAGATGGCGTTCCGGTTCCGACCGTGGATCCAACCACGGGGGCTCTACTTGTCCATCCGCGGCGTTTCACGCAATTGGGTTTTACGCCTTCGGTCGTTCCCAATGCTGGCGTGACGTTTCCCCAGCAAACGTTGGAGCAGCCTTTCAGTAACGTGGCCATGGTACCCTCCGGTGCCCCAACCAACTGGTGGGGACGGCATACTACGTCTATTCCGTTACAAGGCAACACGCTAGGGCTCGCTTCGCCGTTGAACACGGGTGTACCCGGCAGTTTGGCCAGCCAGGTTGCCGCCACTCCCGCGTTCCAAATGTTCGGGAGTTTCTTGGATAATATCCAAGTAGATTTTCTTTTGCGGGCGACGCAGATGGATACGCACTCGTCGATCGTGGACGCGCCTCGTCTGGTGACGTTCAATGGTCGCGGTGGTTACATCCAGGTGCAGACGCAGACGGCCTACGTGGCCCAGCCCGGTTTTCTGCCGGCTGGAGGCAGTGGTGTCGGTGGACAGGCGGCTACCGGTCGCGATCCCACCATCGGTTCCCTTCCGAGTGGTCGGACGCTCGATGTGACGCCCACCGTCTCTGCTGATCGTAAGTATGTGACGCTGACGGTGAGACCCATGATTACCAATACCCGTCTGAGTGTCTTCCAGGGGGCAACAGGGCCTTTGCAGTTGCCGGAATTGGACATCACTCAGATTCGGACGAGCGTCTCCGTTCCTGATGGGGGTTGGGTGTTGCTGGGTGGACTGAAGCAGGCTGGTGAGACGGAAGTCGAAGCGGGGGTCCCGATACTGAGCAAGATTCCCGTGCTCAAGCGGGCGTTTACGAATCGCTCCAAAGTCAAGGATGAATACATCGTTCTGATTCTGCTCCGGCCAACCATTATTATCCAGGACGAGCAAGAGCAGCACGCCTATCCGGATCTTATCTCGGCAGATAACTTCGGCGGGTAGGGTCGATGGCGTGGGTGTCTGCGCGTGCGTCTCGTATTTCAATACGCCCCCATTATTGGCCGGGTTGTTTTTGATCGATTCGAAGTGTTAGGCACTTGGCAGCTCCGCCGCTCTTTATGTATTCACTCAGATCGATAGTGTGAACGGTGAACCCGAGATCGTTCAGCTGCTGCGTCAATTGTATGCAGTCGGCAGGTAGTACCACTTGGGAATCAACACAGACGGCGTTGCAGGCAAAGCTAGCGGCTTCTTCATGTGTCACTTCGGTGCGGCGGGGCACGTTTTCTTGGATCACCTTTTGAGCATATTTGTCAAAGGCCGGTGGGTAGTAGATGAGCCGGCCGTCACTGAGGGGACAAAAGCACGTATCCAAGTGGTAGTAATGTGGATTGATGAGTTGCAGCGATAGTACGCGCTCGCCAAGCAGGTCGGCAATGGCGTTATGGGAACGTATTTCACTTCGGAAGTGATACCCCGCGAAGAGGTGCTTGCCGCAACGCAGCGCATCGCCCGCTCCCTCGAAGAAAACGTCTTTCGGCAACACCGTGACGGCAAACCCGTGGTCCTTGAACCAGTGAGCGAAAACGGGTTCTTCGGGACTGCGAACGGGGAATCGAAAACGGCTGAGGATGACGGTGTGATTGTGAACAAGGCCGGCGTTGGCGGTGAAGACTAAGTCGGGTAGACCCGGGCTTGGCTCGAGAAGCTCGATGCTTACGCCGCATTTTCGCGCGAGAATCTTGTAAAGGTCTTCCCACTGCGATTGGGCGAGTTCCGGTTGTGCGTTGTGCAGCCGGGACATCCACGGATTGATTTCGTACTCGATACCGTAGTACTTCGGTTGGCACATCAAGAATCGAGCCATGGCAGCACACTGTTTGAAAGTTGACGACTCGGGCGTTGAAGAAGCGAAACGCTGACATCAAAGTTCGCAACGTCACGCACCCGATGCTTGCCGGTACGCGCTGGTGGATTTTTCAATGTTCCGACAGCTACGCACTTTGTCAGGTAGCTTGCGGGTCAGCATCAGTTGCGTTCGTCCTACCAGTGTATCAAATCGATCCATCTGCCAGCCAGCGGCACTCGCAGCCGATGCCAGATCGGCGGCCGACATGATGTCGAGGCCGGGAACGAAATGGGCAGGCGGCTGATAACCGACGACGAGTCGGGGAATGTGCGGGTCGATCTTGTCGAAGATGGCGAGTGGATCGGGTCGCGTTTCCGTGTGGAGAGCCGCTGCTACCGTCCGGTTGGCCGGTTGCCCGGTCCTGGCGATGAACGGTTCGAGAAGTGTTCGTTCCTTCTCGTGGAGGGGGCCGACGACCTGCAGGCACGACATGTCCGGCCACTGTTCCATGATGGATTGAGTGACCGCTCCGTCAACGAACGGCACGATGGGCATGGTAGCCAGTGCTTGGCTCAGCGCATGATTGGCTGGGCGCGGCAACCGCAGGACCTGTTTGACGCTTATTTCGTTGCGGATGTATTGGGCTGAGGATGCGACGATATCCAAGAGTGGGTTGGTGAATTCACCGCAAAATGCTTTGAGGGCGGATTGGACGGCTTCCAAGTAGGTAGCCCATCCGGGGGTCAATGTGGGTGAGGGACGCTCTGATCGGTCAGGTAATGTCATTTGATCAAGATCGGTAAGAATCTGTTTGCCCAAAGCGGTGTGCCGTTGGTTCAAGGTTGCTACGGTCAATGTGATGAGTTGCTTTTCGTAGAAAGTTTGGATGGACGGTCGAATGAGCGGTCGTCGCGACAGCAGTGAGCGAAGGTCCATGACGAGGTGATGGAAGAAGAGCAGGAACGAGATGTAGGCGAGCTCCTCGTGGTTGCGGGCCAGGGATCGAGCGAGCGTCATGATCGCATAATCGCGGTTGATACGTGTCTTCTCAATGAGCCCGGCGTAGCGGTCCATCAAGGGGCGCTGCCGGTACTCAGCATACTTCCACCGCAACGTGAGCAGGCCAAGCAGCGAATCGGATCGTAAGTGCGTTCCGACGGCTGATGGTTCGTAGAATAAGTCGTAGCCGGCTTCTCGCAAGCGCTGGCACAGGTCGCTGTCTTCATAGTAATTGAGGTCGTCACGATAGCCGCCGACGGCCTGCAGTGCTTCGCGATCAAACAGGACTTCGCTGACCAGCATGAACGGGTTGCGCAAGGGATAGTCGCCCCAATGGTGTGGCATATGCAACGCCCGCCACTGGTCGAACGGGTTGCCTATGCGCTCGACAGTTCGGCCACCGATGCCGGCAGCGTTCGTGTTACGTTGGGCGGCTAGGCGCGCCAGCCAATCCGGCTCCAGAACGACATCGCTGTCGCACGACGCTAACCAGCGGTGTGAAGCAGCAGTGATGGCTTCATTTCGGGCGGCTCCCAACGTCGTTCCCTGTTGCTTGACGATGCGTGTACCGGTTGAACGAGCGACTTCCATCGTTCGGTCCGAACTGCGTGGATCGACCAGGATAAACAACTCGTCAGGGGCTCGTTTTTGCGTGCGGATCGCTTGGATGCAACGCATCAATGTGCGTTCCGCGTTGCGGGCGGGCACGTACATGCTGATAGGTTCGTCCCGATTGATATGCTTGTCACTTCCCATGTGTTGGTTCTACGTATCGTTACCCTCACGTCTCGTTTTCTGTTCGGCCTTGTCCTTGGGGTTGTGGTTGTCTCTCGTCTGTGGACGAAGGAGGTCTTCTTCGTATGGGGGGTATGGGTTTGCGCCCGGGCTTGCGATGTGCGTCTGGAAGATTGGGCCGCCAACGGTCGGTTTTCTGATCGTGTTGTTTGAGGAGTTGACCAAGGAGGTCGTTGTTGTCGGATGTTTTTTCGGGGACGCGAGGTGCCGTTGCGATGGGCGCAGCAGCCGAGGTGAACTTGATAGCCGTAGCGGTTTTGTCTTGGGACGACGCTTGCTTGGCCAGTTCGGGTCGATCGTTGAGATAGTGTTGCAGAATAGCAAGATTGATGGGAATGTTACCCAGGCGAGCGATCTCGATAGCTGCCGCTGCCGTTCCCAGGTAGGCGGCTTGCATCAAGCCCCCATGGGCTGCCATTGTGAGTGTTGCGGTGGCCAACAGAGCATCGCCACAACCGAGCGGATCGACGACGTTTTCCGCCAGTGATGCTACGTATTCGCTACGAAGTCGGCCTCGCCAATCAGAGCTTGTCGGGTCCTGTGACTGGCGATCGAACACCACGAGCCCCTTCTTACCAAGCGTAGCGATCATGTGGCGTGCCTGCGTTTGATCCAACGCGTTCCACGCTACGTTGGATAAACCGCTTTCAAAATCATGAAGTGCGGAACGTACCTCACGTTCGGTTGGGCAAAGGAGTGTCGCGTCGCGGAATTGCAGTAGTTGTCCGTGTGGTTCACTCACATCGGCGGCAACAACGAGCGAGCGTTGGTTCAAGATGCTTCGTAGACGTTCAAGCAGTCCACCGGTGATGGTGCCGTAACCGAAGTCGCAGAAAATGACCGCGTCCAACGTGTCGGCGATGGATTCGATCCAGTTGACGGCCTCTGTCTCAGCGACGGAGTCCAGGGGGGTTGAATGAGCATCTTCGACCCGCAGGAGCTTTGAGGTATCCACAAGATAGCGGGTTTTTTCGGGTAGTCGTTCACGACACGGAATCAATTTGGTGTTGATGGCATCTGTTTCCAGCGTTTGCTGGATGTTGTCGGAGGTGGTGTTGCGTGCGGTAGTGCTGAGCAAATAGGTTTTGGCGCCGAGACCTGCAGCATGTCGGGCGACGATGCCAGCTCCGCCGACGAAAACGCGCTCCGCGAGTCGTGAGAGCGATATCATGGGTGCTTCACTGGCCAGGTTCGTTGCATCGCACAGGACGTATCGATCGACGACAACATCACCAACGATCAACACGCGCAGCTTCGCAAAGGAACGCAACGTCGAGTTGATTGATTCGGTGGTGATGCCGTAGCGGGCGCAGAACAACCGAAGACGTTGTTGTTCAAGCGAGGTGTCCTGATCCAAAGATTCGATGAAGGAAGTTGAGCTGAAGACAACGTCACCACTGCTGAAGACCACTCGTCCGCCATAGGCGTTGACGATCGCTTGCTCAGCTGCAAATTTGGGATCGTTGCTGTGCTCGTACTCGTGGCCCTTGATGTACACATCGGGCCGGAGCTCACGAAGCAGTTCACAGGAGGTGGAGTGGGGATCGGTGTAGACCCAATCGACCGCTTCGAGGGCGGCCAGGCTTTCAGCTCTGAGCTCTTGTGGGACATAGGGACGCTGATCGCCTTTGTCGATTTGCGCGTCACCGGTGATGGAGACCACCACGACGTCACCCTGGCGTCGTGCAAATTCAAGATGGCGGATGTGGCCCGGGTGAACGATGTCGAAGCAGCCGTGGCAGTGGGCGATGGTACGACCTGCTTTTCGGGCGATGGCCACACGCGTGAGGAGTTCGGTTTTTTCGACGACCTTGTTGCTCAATGACTGCTGCTCAATGGTATGTCGTTGATCGTGTTGGACCGGGCGACAGTCGGATGCCGCCAGATACGTTTTCGTTGACGATATTTCGTTGACACTCGTATTAGCGTTGCTCGCTTTTCTGTTTATTGCGGACAAAAAGATCTTGTTCTTCTTCAGGTTATCGGCACAAACAGAGGCTCGGCTGCATCGGGCCGGGTCCCCAGGAGCCACCGTATCAGCACTGAAAAGCAGGTCAACGCTTATGTCAAGACGACTTCGAGTAACGAGAAGTCGTCGGGAAGATTCTCCCTGGCGGCGGTTTGTTGAACATATTTCAGAACGCGGTCGACCGCGGAGACGTCCGGCTTCGCGGACAAGATGAGCTGGTCGACGAGTTGTTGATATTTCATCATGTTTCCGTCGGGCAGGGGAATTTCGTAGGTGCCGTCGCTGAAGATGTAGAGCTTGCTGTAGGTCTCCAGGTTCACCGTCTGGCTGGCAAACATCGCGTCACTGAGAATACCGATGAGATAGTTATTCATGCCTAGCTGCATGGAGTGGGCGTGCTGTTCATTGGGTCCGGTTAGGAGCAGAGCAGGCGGATGCCCACCGGCAGCGTATCGGATATGACGGTTGACCCGATCGTAAATGCCATACCAGATGCTGAAATAGAGGTCGTTGTTGTCCTCCATTTGGAAGACATTATTGAGCGCGCTCAGGACTTGGCTTGGATCGCGGAAGTTCGTGGCGGGCAGGGTTTGCGTGCGCAATGTTTGCATGGCCGATACGGACAGCAATGCTGAGCCCACGCCGTGCCCGGAGACATCGAGCAGGTACATGGCAAAATGATCCTTATCCACCCAGTGGTAGCCGAAGGCATCGCCCCCAAGCGTTGAGCAAGGAACGAACTTCCATTGTGTTTGCACGGGGCCCGTCAGTGGCTGAGGTAGCAGGGAACGGACGTAGGCTGAGGCGTCGGCCAATTCGCGCGCGAGGTGCGCCTGGTTTTGGATCAACTGATCTTGCAGTTGAATCACGTCGACCATTTCAAGTTCATGCTCAATGATGGTGGCCATATCACGCAGGTGGTTTTGGTCCCGATCGTCGATTTTGCGTGGTTGATGGTCGGCGATGCAGATGGTGCCGACCTTATGGCCTCCCTGCACTTTGAGGGGCACACCGGCATAGAAACGGATTCGGGGGTCACCGGTAACGAACGGGTTATCGGCAAATCGGGGATCCCGTAGGGTGTCGGGAATGAGCAGCATTTCGTCCCGAAGGATCGTGTGGCCACAAAAGGAGATGTCGCGGGGTGTTTCCGAGGCTGACAGTCCGCATGAGGATTTGAACCACTGTCGATCCGCATCGACCAGAGCGACGTAAGCGATAGGCATGTCAAACAATCGGCTGGCCAGTCTGGTGATCCGATCGAAACGTTCTTCGGGGGGTGTGTCGAGTATTTTCAACGCACGCAAGGCGGTCAGTCGCTCAGATTCGTTAGGAGGGATCGGCGCTTTTATCATGGCATCAAAGCCTTCGAGGTTAGCATGGGACAAATCGTCCACCCTGCTCTTGTTCAACTGCTTGTCGAAGCCAATATCCTACAGCGTAACCTAACACTACAGCGCAAAGTAGTCTAAATCGCGGTTGAATCATCTTTCTCGACCCCGTTTTCCGGCCTGAAAACAGGGGTCACGAAGCCGAAATAGGCAACCTTGCGCTGTAGT
>Ga0180434_10001721_pt1 | contig 30731 bp, 26 predicted proteins | sample SS_ome_7_FD_132453 | JGI IMG/M metagenome (GOLD analysis project Ga0180434, IMG submission 132453) | Hypersaline lake sediment archaeal communities from the Salton Sea, California, USA - SS_1_D_2 metaG | ecosystem: Environmental > Aquatic > Non-marine Saline and Alkaline > Hypersaline >... | reverse complement strand
TACTTCAGCATCCTGCACATCATTCAGCGATACAAGATGATATAGCCGTGCTTCATCCACAACCACTGATCCAGATGCATCCAGGTCAGGGCTTTGATTATCCCCTTCCGCTGAAATAACCGTAATAGTTACACTTCCTGCTTGCGCGCTATCCATGACCAGGTACACATCTTTGGCTGAAAAATGCAGCTTGAGCTGCGCACCTGCTTCATCGGCTCGTATGTGCTCATAGTTGATCGTGAATGCACCATTCAGGGCAAAGCGATGCAGTGGGAGTTCTTCCGGAAAAGAATATTGGTATGTTTCTTGGTTAACGGGTGTCTCCGGTGAATAATATGTTTCCTGCCGTCCATATCCCAGGTAAGTTTCAGGCGTCTGGTCAGTGGAGTAATCCTTATCAATTTTTTCTGTCAGGTCCACATCATTATCAATTCCGATCTCAGATAACAATTGCTGAATTACCAATTCGGTTTCCTCATACTCCCCTTCGCCAAAATGATAGTACCGCAGGTTGCCATCGGCATCGATGATATATTTAGCTGGCCAGTATCGATTGCTGTAAGCCCGCCAGGTTTTATAATCGTTATCCTGCGCAACAGGATACGCAATCTCATACCGTCTCAGTGCATCCTCTACATTCTTGGTGTCTTTCTCAAACTCAAACTCTGGCGTATGCACACCGACGATTACCAATCCATCGTCCGCATACTTTTCATGCCAGTCAGTTAGGTATGGTAAAGTGCGCACACAATTAATGCACGAATAAGTCCAGAAATCAACAATGACAACCTTGCCTTTGAGATCGTCAAGCGTTAAAGGTTCGCTGTTCAGCCAATGAGTGATACCGGTAATCTCCGGCGCTTCACCCAGCACCGGCAGTTCTTCACCGTCTTGTATTTCTTCGTCCTGCAAAGTGAAATACGCCGTTTGGTCAGTGCGCCCACTGATCTCGTCCAACTGTTCTTGAATCACCTCGCTTGATTCAAAAGCCGTCAATACGCGGGACAACCCGCCAGGAAGCGCGTCGGTCAGCCAGGTAGTCACGAGAATATCTGCATTCAAGGCAATCAATAAAGCGGTCAGGATCATGATCACACCAAAACCCTTTTGAACTTTCCCAAGATTCTTGGAAAGGAAAGGTACTTTCTGGATCAAGGACCGTCCGCCGTATGCGATACCTAATAATGGGATACCGGATCCGATTGCATATGAAACAACAACGATCACTGAAGCAAAGGACACTTCCTGTGTAGCTGCCAGTGCTGTCACAGACGCAAGAATTGGTCCGGCACAGGGTGCCCACACCAATCCCAGACTGAGCCCGGTTACAAATCCGGGCCAAAAACCATTACCTTCTTTATGTCCATCCTTGACCATGTTGGGAATAAAACTGAGCGCTTTTTCGATCCACTCATTGAATTTGGGAACGATCATACTGAGGCCCAATAAGCCAATCACACCAATAGCGATATATCGCAGCGCATTTGCTGATAATCCAAGCAGCTTAACGATCTGTGAGATGGCAAGTGTAAATAATGAAAAGCTAATGATCAATCCCGTGATCACACCCAGCGGCCTGCGTTTTCCCTTTGAAGCAGATGATGAAAGCACAATCGGCAGCACCGGTAGCACACAGGGGGACAGCACTGTCACAATACCGGATAGGAACGAGAATATGATGAGAATTGCCATAATATTTTCCTTTTTATAAATATATGGCGCCGGAGATGAAATTAATATATACAAACTATTAATTCAAAAATATTCTTCCGCGGCTATTCCCACTCAATTGTCGCAGGTGGTTTGCTGGTGATATCATACACAACGCGGTTAACACCCGGCACCTCATTGATGATGCGCGTGGCTGTTCTCGCCAGCAATTCATCAGGAAGCCGGGTCCAATCAGCGGTCATAAAATCATCGCTCGACACTGCGCGCAGTGCAATCACTTCCTGATAAGTGCGTTGGTCACCCATCACCCCCACGGATTGGACAGGTAATATAACTGCAAATGCTTGCGCGGCAGTTTGGGAAGTATTATCGCGCTGGTTTAACAGCTGGGCATTAATCAGTTCTTCTCTAAAAATCATATCAGCATCACGGAGCGTATCAAGGCGCTGCTGATTGACTGCGCCCAGACACCGCACTGCCAGGCCGGGTCCGGGAAAAGGCTGCCGCCATACGAGTGACGACGGTAATCCCAGGGCTTCACCAACCGCACGCACCTCGTCTTTGAATAGATAACGCAGCGGTTCGATCAGCGCAAATTGCATCCCTTCGGGTAAACCGCCTACATTATGGTGAGATTTGATGCGTTGTGCTTTGGAACGATCCGGCGCGCTGGATTCCACCACATCAGGATAGATCGTGCCCTGAACCAGGAATTCTGGATGCTGGATGGTGTCTGCGTGTGTTTCAAACACACGGATAAAAGTCTCACCGATGATATGCCGTTTTTTCTCGGGATCACTGACACCTTCCAGAGCTGACAGAAATTGGGTGCTGGCATCAACTACCTGCAAATCTTTTCCCAGATGCTTCTTCAGCGCGCGCTCGACTTGTCCTCTCTCACCTTTTCGCAGCAAGCCATTATCAACAAATAGGGCGTGCAGCTGCGATCCAATCGCCCGATGCACAAGCGTAGCTGCTACACTGGAGTCCACACCACCGCTGACAGCTACCAGTACCTGTTTCTCACCCACCTCTTCACGAATCGCTTCGACCTGATCTTCAATGATTTTTTCCGGTGTCCAGGTTGGCTGTATATGGCAGATACCGTGAACAAAATTGCGTAGTATTTCTTTTCCGCCGATCGTATGCCTGACTTCCGGATGGAATTGCAAACCGTAAATACCACGCTCGCCATCCCTCATCGCGGCAAAAATACCATTCTGGCTGAGGGCTAATTCCGAAAAACCTGGTGGAAGTTCCCCCACGATATCCCCATGGGACATCCACACCGCGTGTTCGCCCAACGCAAGCAGGCGATTTTCACCGGATACGGTCACCCGTGTCAAACCATATTCTCTTGTTTCAGATGCCGCCACTTTTCCGCCCAGCGTGTGAACCAGCAGTTGCATGCCGTAACACACACCCAGGACGGGCAATCCGCTTTCTAAAATAAATTCAGGCAGTGTCGGCGCGTCATGGTCATATACAGACGCGGGTCCGCCTGAAAGAATAAAACCTTTGGGATTGATCGATAGAATTTTCTCGTGGGAAGCATCCCACGGGAACATCTCACAGTACACCTGAAGCTCACGTAAACGGCGCGTGATCAGCTGCGAATACTGAGAACCGAAATCCAGGATGGCGACGCTCATTGTTAATCTTTCAGAACGATGCCATTTTCGTCTAAATGCGTGATGCATGCGAGTGATTCGATCGGTACTCCCAGCGGGGTCAATAGATCGCGTCCGCCTTCGAATTCCTTTTCGATCAAAGCACCAATTCCCACCAGGGTGGCACCAGCGGCGGCTACTAATCGCACTAATCCTTTGATCGTTGATCCGCTCGCGAGGAAGTCATCAATGATCAGCACACGCTCACCTTTTGCCAGATATTCCGGTGACACGATCAACTCGACGTTTATCCCTTTGGTGTGGGAAGGCGCGATAGTCAAATAAACCTGGTCCGGCATGGTCACCGGTTTTGTTTTTCTGGCAAACACTACCGGTATATCCATCGCCAGACCGGTCATGATCGCCGGGGCTATCCCGGAAATCTCAGCAGTTAATATTCTGGTAGGTGATACCTCAGAAAAAAGCCGAGCAAGTTCTTCACCGCAGTTTTTCATGAAGCTTGGATCGACCTGGTGATTGATGAACGAATCCACTTTCAGGATACCGCCACCCAGGTAAGCCCCTTTTTTACGAATCAGATCTTTCATTTCTTGCATAACTTCCCTCTCCCTGGAATATGACAATTGAATAAGCCTATCATATAAGCAGCATCTACGATATATTTTTTTCGTGGTTATTCAAATTTTTCTGCAGGGTCTTCAGTAATTGGTGTTCAGTCGGAGACGTGGAGGAACCGCCATATCCCTGTACGGAATAACTCCCACAGATATTTCCGATCTGCAGGCTTTCCTTCCAGGAATATCCTTTAATCCTTCCAAACAGGAATCCGCAGTCAAAATTATCCCCTGCTCCGGTAGTGTCCACAACATCCACTTTTTCCGCTGGTGCATGGATCACTTTGCTTCCTTTTCGTAAATAGCTTCCGTTGGCGCCATCTTTGATCACGACAACCGGTGCAAAGGATGACAATGCTTGAAGCATATCTTTGATCTGTGATTTACTGGTCAGCACCGCTGCCTCGGCACGATTTAATGAAAATATATCCACCTGTCTTAACGCTTTCCGGATTTCATCTTCGTCGATGGTATGGTGATGCGCCTGGCAGTCCATGAATATTTTCGCATGAACCGACCGCCCGGAAGTTATTAGGTCCTGAAATTGCTCCCCACACAAAAGATGGGAAACATAGATCCATTGCGGCTTTGTCTCCCGAATTAGATCGCTATACGCATATATTGGCAGCGGATCTGTATAGCTTAAAAACCCGCGTTCATTTTGGGTAGAGAACGCCGCGGTAATTCGAATGGACGCCTGGGCGATGTCTGAAAAATGATCACCATTGATGCCCTCTCGAAGTGCTTCCGCTTTCACGGTTTGGCTAAATAAATCATTTCCAAATTGAACCGGCCATACCAGGTCTAACCCCAATCGGTGCAAAGCGATCGCTGCATTAGCGATCCCCCCGGGTAACATGTGAAATCCACGGCTGTAGATTTCATGCCCCAGCCGGGGCACTTCGGACAAACCGGCAAATATAAGATCAAGGAAATATTGCCCGACCAGAAAAACATCACTGCGAAATGATTGATCATGCATAAATCAAATCTACCATGGATTTCATAAGTGAAGGAAATTGTTTAATCATTTGTCATTGCCCACCCTGTTTAATCGTAAGAAAATTTTTATCCTAGCTCAACACTCTCCATTTGTTTTTATCATCAATCCATAATCTCATCGGCTTTCCACCATTCTAACGAGAAATCCAGCCTGGTTCCGCACTGCGCTAGGCCTAATACGATACGCCAAATTTCCTGATCAACCTGCGCTCTCCGATCAGTGGGATATTGATCGGGTTAAAAACATGAAAAGACTTAACCAGTATTCACAAGCTAGTGATGCAATCATTAAGACCTGGTCTGAAACAATCCTCAACATACCCGCCAGTATCGGCTGACGCATACAGCCGTATAGGCCATAAACAAAAAGCGTCTCAGGCAACAACCGGGGCACAAATGTATCCTCGCCAAATCTAAGCAATAAGATCTATGGTTTGGTCAGCCCATATAAACCGGTACAACTTAACAAAACACTGACCGTTTTTGGTTCTGGAAACTCGAATTGGGTCATTGGCCAAAAACAGGTCGGTGAATAGGCCGGTTGGTAGGGAGCAAAATTAACCAGATCCAGAGGCCAGGATGATCCTGTGCAGCGGTACATTCCTTTTTTCAGCGTATTATCCAAGCTTCCTCCCTTTATATCAACCTGATAATCGCCTCCTCCTCAAATAAATTTTCAGGCGAAATCCCGATTTTTCGGTATAAAGCGTTTGGCACACTGATATCAGCCAGGTATATATCCCCGGCAACCATTGAGTTATCAGCATGCTTGAACCCTGCCTTCGGCAAAGCTAATGTCATGGTTGCACTGGCACGCACACACACACCAGCCGCGGCGCCTGTATCCGCATCCATCCCAGAAGGAATATCCAGCGCAAGGCTCTGGATTTGGGTATGGTTAATCCATTGGATCCATTCTCTAATTCTGCCGCGCGGCTTTCCCTTCAAGCCATATCCAATCAAGGCGTCAATAACCAGGTTGGCTTCTCCCGTTGGCAATTCATCAATAACATTCACCCCCATCTTTCTAAGTGTACGGATTTGCTGCAAAGGGGCGTCTCCCAGACGATGCGTGGGCGCTGATAACGCTACGCATACCTCCGCTCCCCAGTTAACCAGGTGCCTGGCGGCAGCCATACCACCTCCGCCATTATTTCCTCCGCCGCAAAGCACAATGATCGTATTATCGGAGAGTGGTGTGTTGAGCAGAAATCTCGCGAGATTAGCGAGATTTCTGCCGGCATTCTCCATCATCTGAAGCAATGAGATATTAAATACGTCAATCATCAGGCGGTCCACTTCAATCATTACAGCCCGTGTAACAAAGGGAATCTTTTGCATCGCAATTTCTTTCATACACATATTTTATATAAAAATTGGATGCCGCACCTTAGAATTTATACCAATATGAAAAAACCTCCGAATAAAAATAATCTGGACGCGTCCCGCAGCCCTTATCTCCTTCAGCACCAAAACAATCCGGTTCATTGGCAGCCCTGGAATGATGACGTTATCAAATTGGCGCAGAAATTGGATAAGCCCCTGCTGATCAGCATCGGTTATGCGGCATGTCATTGGTGCCATGTCATGGCCCATGAAACATTTGAAAACGAAACCGCCGCCCGCATCATGAACGACCATTTCATCTCTGTGAAGGTGGATCGTGAAGAACGGCCGGACATTGATGCGGTCTACATGCAAGCTGTACAAATGATGACTGGCGGTGGGGGTTGGCCGCTGCATATTTTTGCGCTGCCAGATGGACGCCCATTTTTTGGAGGCACCTATTACCCCCGAGAACAATGGCAGCAGATTTGCCGGGCTGCATCCCATGAATTTATTCATAACCGGGAAAAACTGGTTGCATTTGCCAGAGATCTGGAAAAAGGGCTGCAAGTGCGTGTACCGGTTATTAATCCACAAACAAAGACCACTTTTTCAAAAAAAGCGGTCGAAAGCGCCGTTGCGTCTCTGAAGCTTCGATTCGACACAATTCATGGTGGTCTCCGTGGAGCACCAAAATTTCCAATGCCCGCTTTGCTTAATTTCCTGCATGATTTCAGTTTGATAGCAGCGAGGGATGATGTCAATCAGTTCGTACGGAACACCCTCACCCATGTCTCAATGGGGGGAATATACGATCATATTGGCGGAGGTTTTGCGCGGTATTCCGTGGATTCACGCTGGCGAGTGCCGCATTTTGAAAAAATGCTCTACGATAACGCGCAGTTGCTCGCTTTACTGAGTAAGGCACACCGCGCAAACCCCTCACCACTTTTCAATCAGCGATTGATGGAAACCAGCGAATTCATCCTGAGAGATTTACAAACAGATATGGGGCTGTTCGCTTCCTCGCTGGATGCGGATAGCGAAGGCGTGGAAGGTGCTTATTATGTCTGGAAACAGGATGAACTGAAAGAGATTCTGGGGGATTTGTTCAAAACAGCACAGGCAGTCTTTAGCATTAATGAGTATGGCTTTTGGGAAAACGATAAATACATTCTACAGCAACAAAAAGATGTTGATCAGCTCGCGGATGATCTGAACATAGCGGATAACGCGTTAGAACACAATATCAATGCGATAAAAACAAAGCTGTTTCACCATCGGTCAAAAAGAACCCCGCCGCATTGTGACCGCAAAGTTCTCACTTCCTGGAACGGGCTCGCGATCGAAGGTTTAACACTCGCTGCCGCAGCGTTGGATAGTGATAAGTTGCTGAAAACCGCACAGCACGCCGCTGACATTCTAATGCAAAGATTACGGATGACGGATGGTGGATTGTTTCATGTATATGCGAATGGTACAGCATATATCAGCGGACTATTGGGAGATTACAGCGCCATCATTCGAGCCTTGATCACGCTTTACCAGCACAATATGAATCAAAACAATCTCACCCAGGCAAGAAAGCTGATGGAATATGTTTTTGATCATTTTGCCAATCCTGAAACAGGTTTTTTCTACACCACCCCGGATTACCAACCACAGTTGATCAAGCGGGACATTGTCCTGACTGACGGGGTTATCCCATCAGCCAATAGTCAGATCGCGCATGATCTGCTGGACCTGGCAAGATATTTCAATATCCCCGCCTGGCAGAATCACGCCAAAAAAATGGTCATCAATATGGCTGATGAAATAGAAAAACATCCCATCAGTTATGGTCACTGGGCTTCGTTGTATCTTAGTTATGCGTATTCATTTTCCGAGGTAACAATCGCCGGCCAAAAAGCACGACAATATATGAAAAAATTTATGCATTCCTATCATCCCGGCGTCCTTTTTGCTGGCAGCCAAAAGGAATCAACCCTCCCCATCTTATCCGAACGATATCAAGCGACGAAAACATTGATTTACATATGTCGCAATCAGACATGCGAAAAACCGCTGGAATCTATTGAAAAAGCGATAAACACATTGAACTAATTATGATCACAACAATCCCCAATTTCAAAAAAAGTTTTCGCCGTGGTTGGCGCTTATAATCAGAGAGATTATTGATAACATTCTTTACTCACCATGTCAGCAACAGTGAAGCGTTAGAACAGATGTTTGGGTGTGTAATCGAGGATCGGTGAAAAATTTTACCGCATCATAAACCCCAAATCGTTTGATCCGAAGGAGAGATTGTGAAAATTTTAGGAATTCCCGGCAGCATACGTAAAAGATCATACAACCGTGCCCTGTTGGAAGCAGCCATTACCCTATTGCCGCCAAACGTCACCATGGAAATCCACGATCTCAGTCAGCTCCCATTATATAACGATGATTTGGCTGCACAAAAACCTCCCAATTCGGTTTTATCATTTCGTGACCATATAAAAACCAGTAACAGTTTATGGATCGCATCGCCTGAGTATAACTATTCGATTACCGGTGTGCTGAAGAATGCCCTGGACTGGGCAGCAACAAATACCATCAGCAATCTGCTGGTTAATAAAACGGTCGCGATAATGGGCGCCTCACGTTCCAATTTTGGGACAGTTCGCTCACAGCTCCACCTCAGACAGATCTTATTTGCAGCTGGAGCCCATGTCATTCAAAAACCGGAAGTGCACATCCGGCGGGCGCAGGACCTGGTGTCCGCACACGGGGCATTCAAGGATGAAAGAACGCTCATAAAAATTCGCGCTCTCCTTGATGCAATCATCCTGGATACAGCATGATGAAAATAGATTTTACAGCTATTTTACAAATTATTTACTTTTTTCTAAGTCTAATTCGGTTAAATTGGTAATGGTTATTCAATTATTGGAGGTTAATCTAAAAATGAAGAAAAAGAGATTTTTATTAATATTAAGCATTTTTGTAGTGCTCGGTCTGACGGCTTGCCGGAGCGCATTACAAATTGAGATTCCCGGATTGGAGGAACTCCAAACCGAGACAGAACCCCGGGATGCAAACGGTGATCCAACCGATGATCTGCCCGCACCGCCACCGCAGGCTGAACCACTCAACCTAAACAATTTGCAAAATCTGCAGGACGCATATATCGATATTTACGAAAAAGTGATTCCTTCCGTAGTAAGTATCTCTGCAATTCAAAACGTGCGCGTTGATAATTTCGGGGATATTCCCGATTTGCCATTCGATTTTGATATACCAGATGGGGAACCTTTTGAATACCCCTCTGCCGCATCCGGGTCGGGATTTATCTGGGATAAAGAAGGTCATATTGTGACCAACAACCATGTTGTTGAGGATCGCGACCTCATTCGCGTCAATTTTTCAGATGGCCGCAGTATGGTGGCTGATCTGGTTGGCGCAGATGCGGATAGTGACCTGGCCGTGCTCAAAGTGGATCTGCCAGCGGACGAACTGGTCCCCATCAGTATGACAGATTCCACCCAGGTTAAGGTTGGCCAGATTGTAGTCGCTATTGGCAACCCCTTCAACCTTGAAAGTTCCATGACAACGGGGATAGTAAGCGGTATCGGCCGTTCACTGCCGATCACCTCAGCAAGTGATGGCTATTACTCAATACCTGATATCATCCAAACAGATACCGCTATCAACCCCGGCAACTCAGGTGGGGTGCTGGTGGATATTAATGGTGGTTTGATCGGCGTAACAACCGCAATCCAATCGCCCGTCCGCGCCAATTCCGGTGTGGGGTATGTCATTCCTTCTGTTATCGCAAAAAAGGTCGTCCCCCTATTGATTAGAGACGGCCAATATCTGCAGCCCTGGATTGGCGTGACCATCCGTCCGCTGACACCGGAATATGCAGCATTGATGGACCTGGAATCCGATCAAAAAGGTGCTTTAGTAGCGGAAGTGCTGCCCAACAGCCCTGCTGAGCAAGCTGGTCTAGTAGGTAGCGACAAAGAGGGCCAGATAGACGGATACGATGTGATATTCGGTGGTGATGTCATCATTGCAGCTGATGGCATTCAAATTGATGATGAAGAGGATCTGATCGCTTTCCTCGCGCGCTATACCATCGTTGGGCAAACCATCACGCTGACAGCCATCCGGGATGGCGAACAAATTGATCTTGACCTGACATTACAGACCCGGCCTGGAAGTCAACCGGAAAATGATGTCCTCGAACCGGAAGAAGTTAGCGATGGCGCCTGGTTAGGCATATCAGGCACGAGTATCGTAGAAGATATTGCCGAAGAAATGGACCTCCCAACTGATACAACCGGTGTCTTAATCCAAACCATATCAGCTGAAAGCCCGGCTGATGAAGCGGGGTTAAGGGGCAGCTTCAAACCGATCGAAATCAACGGCCAGGAAGTGATGGTTGGCGGGGATATCATCACCAATGTGGATAGTGATGCTGTCGATAGCATTGAAGAACTATCTGACCGTATCAGCAAAAAGGAACCCGGCGATGAAGTAGTACTTTCTATTATCCGTGATGGAGAGACACTTCAGTTAGAAGTGATACTGGGGGAATACCCGGAATAGATACTGACCAATAGCGGAAAAAACGGGCAGAGAACTTCTGCCCGTTTTATTTATACATCCAGATTGCGAACCATTTTCGCGTGTGTTTGAATAAAGCGTTTTCTGGGTGGAACTTTTTTACCCATCAGCATATCGAATGTGCGATCAGCTGCTGCTGCATCTTCAATCGTTACAAGCAGCAGTGTTCGATTCTCCGGATTCATGGTGGTATCCCATAATTGCTCCGGATTCATCTCACCCAGACCCTTATAGCGTTGCAGTGAGACCTTATCTTCCTTTGTGCCCATTTCCTTGATAACCTGAGTCTTTTCATCCTCAGTATACGCATAACGGCTTTCTCGTTTGTATGTGATCAGATACAGCGGCGGTTGCGCAATAAAAACATGGCCTGCTTCTATCAGTCGGGGCATATAACGGAATAAGAATGTCAGCAGCAATGTGCGGATATGGCTGCCATCAACATCTGCATCAGTCATGATAACCAATTTGCCGTAGCGTAAACCTTCCAGATCAAAACTTTCACCGATACCGGTTCCCAGCGCGGAGATCATCGATTTGATTTCTTTGTTGGTTAGGATCTTATCAAGGCGTGCCCGTTCTGTGTTGAGTATTTTACCGCGCAGTGGCAGGATCGCCTGAAAATGGCGGTCTCGACCCTGTTTTGCGGAGCCGCCCGCACTGTTACCCTCAACAATGTAAAGTTCTGTGCGGTCAGCGTCGCGTGCAGAGCAATCTGCTAACTTTCCAGGCAGCGTCATGCTCTCCAATGCTGATTTGCGGATAACCAGGTCGCGCGCTTTCCTTGCTGCGTCCCGTGCCCGCGCGGAAGTCAAACATTTGCTGATAATCGTTTTTCCAACGCGCGGATTCTCATCCAGAAATTCACTGAACGTCTCCCCTAACATTTGCTGCACGATTGTTTGCACTTCCGTGTTCATCAATTTTACTTTTGTCTGGCTTTCAAATTGGGGGTCAGGATGCTTGACACTCACAATCGCGGTCATCCCCTCACGGGTATCATCACCGGTGAAATTCGAATCGCTATCTTTGATCAGATTATTTTTACGGGCATAATCATTCAATACCCGCGTGATCGCAGATCTGAAACCCGTCAGATGGGTTCCGCCATCAATAGTATTGATCGTATTTGCAAAACAATATACAGATTCCGCATATGCGTCGGTATACTGAATAGCTACTTCAACCCCAATGTTGTCAATCTCGTTTTCTTCGAAAAACACGGGGTGTAAAACCTCGCGGTTGCGGTTGAGGTATTGCACAAAGGAAGCGATTCCACCTTCAAAATAGAAATTCATCGAGCGGTGCGGCTCAACGCGTTCATCCACCAGGCTGATCTCCACCTGTCGCGTGACAAACGCCATTTCCCGGAACCGCTGGGCGAGAGTATTGAATTTATAGGCAACCTTGTCTTTAAAAATTTCCTTGTCATATTTAAATGTCGTTCTGGTTCCTGTCGCACCTTTCGGAGCTTTTCCAATCTCTTTGACCGGTTCCTGAGGTAGCCCTTGTTCATAGCGCTGGAAATATTCTTTTCCATCGCGATAAACATGCACTTCGCACCACTCTGATAACGCGTTCACCGCGGATACACCCACGCCATGCAGACCGCCGGATACTTTGTAACTCCCACCGTCAAATTTACCGCCGGCATGCAGGATCGTCATCACAACTTCCAACGCCGATTTCTTCTGCCCGGGATGGATATCAACGGGTATACCGCGGCCATCGTCAGCCACGGTTACACTTTCATCAGCATGCAGGATAACTTTAATACTGCTGCATACGCCAGCTAATGCCTCATCAATTGAATTATCGACTACCTCATATACCAGATGATGTAATGCCTTCTGGTCCGTTCCGCCAACATACATACCCGGACGGCGCCGGACAGCTTCAAGCCCTTCAAGAACTTGAATATCATTTGCGCCATATGAATTATTATTAACAGTCTTCTTCGGCACGAACTCCTCCGTATTGGTCCATTTTCACCGCTTTTATGCAGCGCTCGATTGATTTTCCTGATTGATCTGGCGTAGCTCCTGCTGCCATCGCATACCACATTCGTAATATTTGAATGATGCTGCTAACAAACCGGAAGAAATAAAAGCATGACCGAAAATTCCAATCAGCAGCAGCCAGCTGTCGGATTGCGGTGTTGTCCATAATATATCCAGCCCATAACTGATAATGATCAGTGTGATGAAAAACATGCCCGTTCCGCTCATCAACGATCTGACCAGCCGGAATGATGCCACGATTGAGCGCGTGGCTTTGAGCTCGTCCGCGAAGATGCCATGCGGAGAGAATGCCAGCGGCAGCAAAACCCAGACGAGAATTATTCCCAGAATGATAAATGGAAGCATTCCCAATGAAGGCATGATCAGTATCAAAGACGAAAACAGGCAGGATATTGGGATTGAAAGAAGTGATAGCGCGGTTAATAATATTAACGACAGAATCATGGCCTGCGCAGATTGGTTAGCAATCAGTGAAAAATTCAGAGAGGGCCTGCCCATAACTGCGTGTGCGGTTAGTGCAAAATATATACTCCCTAAAATCAGCCCGAAGATCGCTAACACGAATAACCATAGCAGAATCATATTACCGGACGTGATCTCAAAGGTGATCGGTTTACCAATCGGGTTGGTCTCTGCCAGATATGATACCAGTAAGGATGGAATGCCAATAGGAAAAGTCCGCAAACTGAACAACAAATTAAATTGCTCTAACACCAAAGTCCACATCTCACCTGTCGTTTCAATAAAATCCGCCGCTTCCACCCCATAGGCAGAAGAAGACAATTCAGCCGCTTCCATCAATAATGGCAGGAAAAATTTCTTGACACGCAGGCGCGGTCCCAGCCAAAAAAGAACATCCAGAAATATCGGAAAAATGATCAGATATACGTTATTTGCGACAGCATTAAACCCCTCAACAAGAGAAGGAATTAGTCGCGGCGGATCGTTTTTGGTATCAATAATCACATTAGGCATACAAAGCTTAATTTTACCATAGCGGGGTTTTTCAGGTTTTTTAACAATTTTCAATCCCCAAGCGCATCGATTAGAATTGAGGTATGGAAAAATCACAGCGCTTACCGCAGTTAAAGCACTTGAGTGTGGTTACCGCCGCCATCATTATGGGATATTCATTACTCCCATTTGTGAACGTGCCTGTTAGAGAAATTTCTTTTTCCATCTTCGGCATCTTGGTCGCTTTCAAACTGAGATTCACGACATTAATCTCCATCATCACCGCCGGCATAGCGGCATCCGGAATGGATTGGATGCTGCGAGAACGGGGTGATTTGCCGATGCGCGAAATACTGCCCCATTTGATGCTCCCCGCTCTGACAGCCGCGGCGATTGGATTCCCGTTGGGTATTATTGCGGTAAGTCTCAATTGGTGGGTGATCCTGGGGCTTGGGAGTTTGCTAGTCTTGCTTTCACTGGTCGGAGAGATCATCTCTTTTGATAGCCAGCATCCTCTGTATCCTTTTGCCATCATTTTACTGACAGCACTAAGTTTCAGCCTGGTTTTGATCACATCAATCACAATTCGTGCCGCAAACCTGCGCTTATTTCTGACAGTTGGAATCCTCTCCGCTGTGTATGCTTTTTTTGGTATTCGCATATTACAATTACGTATCGGTGGAGTCTGGCCTTTAAAGTGGACCCTGGTTGTTGGTCTGGTAATCGGCCAGATCACAATCGGCCTTTATTACTGGCCCTTTACACCCATCCGATTTGGCCTGCTGCTGTTAGCGCCGGCATATGCCCTGATCGGTTTGGCGTCATCCCTGGAGGAAAATTTGTCCTTCAGAGAGATCTATCTGGAACCGCTGATTGTGATGGGAATATTGCTCGTCTTAGCAATTTTCATCGGCTGAGTGCAACTAAATAAACCTTTTGGGTTATATATCATGAATATGAAAAATTTTCTGACACTGCCTCTGGCATACTTACTGGGTTCGATACCTTCCGGGTTGTTGGTTGTGAAAGCAGCAACCGGAAAAGATGTACGTGATATTGAAAGCGGGCGGACAGGAGGCACCAACGCCATGCGTGCTGCTGGTCCTCTGGCAGGTTTGTTCACTGCCATTTTGGATATCAGTAAGGGCGCCGCGGCTGTCTGGCTCGGTCAATCGGTTTTCGCTAACCCGGACTGGCTGGTTGCATTGAACGGCCTTTTAGCGATCATTGGCCACAATTATTCAGCGTTCCTCCCGGATCGTGGTGAGGATGGTAAATTACATTTCCGCGGAGGTGCCGGAGGGGCCACAACTCTGGGTGTTGCCATCGGCTTATGGATAAACAGCTGGATGGTTATTTTACCGATTGCGGGGCTTGTGTATGTCGTTATTGGTTACGCATCCCTGACAACAATCAGCATTGGCCTTTCGACGATGGGCATATTTACGGTCAAAGCAATCCGCGGTGTGTCTCCCTGGATCTTTGCTGGGCTCGGCGCCGCAGCGGTGCTCGTGATAATGATTGCGCTGCGACCTAACTTGAAACGCCTGAAAGAAGGAACAGAAAGGCATGTGAATTTATTAGCAAGAATTTTTAATTCCGACAAGTTTAAATAACGGGATTAGCTGTTCTTGCTTTGTAATTCCCGATTGTACAGCACAACCAGATTACGCTTGTGCAGTTCCTCCACCAGGCCGGCTAAAAGAATACGGCTCTTGCCGCATTCCTGGATCGTTGCCTGGTCCAATACAGATTTTGGATCCTTGCTTTCTGCCGCCTTTTTTGCAAATTTTGCAATTGCATCCAGATAATCAATATTATTCTGGCAGGCATTATCAATTTCTCCTCGTAATATCACATCACCATGCCCCTGCGCAATATTCTCTAACCCACAGTCAGAAAAAGATGCAATCGTATTTTTTAACAATTCCAGATCCCCTTCAACAATATTTGGAACCGGAAGGAAAGCATCCCCCGCGAAAAGCACCCTGTCCTCCTTGATCAGGATGGAAATGCCATCAGGGCTTGCACCGGGTGTTGGAAAAATTTTTACGCTCCTTTTTCCAATTTGGATCTTCAATGATCCTTTTGACAGCGTAATATCCGGCAGTACAATTCGGTCGATTTTCCTGAAGCTGGATTCCTGCACCTTGGCGTTTTCTAATGTATCATTATTATTTTCAGCCATCAGTCTTCGGCATTGCTTATGCCCGATAATGGTAGCCCCCGGAAAAAAATAATTACCCAGTGTATGGTCAGCATGATAGATCGTATTAACAACATAGCGAACGGGAACGTTGAGCGTGTTCTCAATAAAACTTCGCATTTCGAGTGTTTCATCAGGAACTGCCAGTGTGTCGATTACAATCACCCATTCCGGTCCGATAATCGCGCCAGCCGTTACCTGTGCGTACACATCACTCTGAAACCAATATACATTATCTGCAATACGTTCTCTAATCATGAATCGTGGGTTCTTCCTTTAAATAAATATCAAACGATATTAATAGCATAAATGAGAGCAAATGTCAAAAATATGCTCTTTTTTATCATTTTTCTGATGTTTATTCACGATTCGTCAGCCTGTAGAGTTGAGTGAATATAATCTGTGATGTATGGTAAGATTGCCCAACGATTGAAATGCTCATCGAGAGAGGCAGAGGGACCGGCCCGCAGAAGCCTCGGCAACCACTCATACTGGTGCCAAATCCGGCAGAGCCTATTTTGGATCTGGAAGATGAGGAAAACGATGATGATTCCTCTCGATCCAGAGAGGTTTTTTTATGAATAGCGATAAAAACATTAAACATAGGACGCCTGTCTCTCCGCCTTTTTTGGGTGGGAAATTGATCGATATCCCCATCGAGGCGCTATTTAATCATCTCAATTTACCGGCCTTGTATCGGATTGGATGGGGTGCCGGGAAAGCAAAGGAAGAAAAATGGGCGCATTACAAACGCCAGTTCTCACATCGGCTGGAGAAAATGAAGCAGGATATTAACGATGCAAAATGGATATCACCCGCAGCCGCTTTCGGATACTGGAAATGTGAAACATCCGCGGATACGCTCATAATCCATTCGCTGGAAAAGCAGGGGTTGCAATCGCCCATTCGGCTGCCAGTTCCACGGCAGGCGTTTCCACCCCATCGTTCATTGGTCGATTACTTCAGCCCGCGGCAGGATGATGGTTTGGATATCATCGCTTTTCAAGTGGTAACCATGGGAAATGAAGTGGTTGAGCGTATTCGACACTTACAATCATCCGGCGATACCTTGGAGGCATATTTTACGCATGGTCTGGCTGCCCAATTAACGGAAGCAGCTGCATCATATATGATGGCAGAGATCGCCGCCGAAGTGGGTTTTCCAACGCGCAAGATCAAACGCTTCTCCTGGGGATATGAACCCCTGCCAGACCTGGCGCAGCAGATTGAAATACTCAATCTGCTTGATCCTGAACATCATCTAAACATTTATTTCACCTCCGCTTACCAATTCATCCCGGAATTCACCACTGCGGCCCTGCTTATAATGCACCCGGAGGCAGAATATTTCCGAATATCAAAACAAAAAGAGGATTGACATGACATCATTGAGTTTCTTAAGTTTGATCGATGCGAATAAGCCTGTTTTAGCGGATGGCGCGATGGGAACCTATTTGCATGAGACCGGTATCAGCTTTGATGCTTGTTTTGATGGTCTCAACCTCACACAGCCGGCGTTGATCGCCAATGTCCATCGCGAATATATTGAAGCCGGCGCTCAGATCATCCTCTCAAATACCTTCGGCGCCAATGCCGTTAAACTATCAAAACATGGCCTAAAAGATCAATTAAGTGAGATCAATAAGGCGGGAGTTGAACTGGCGCATAAAGTCGTGGATGCTTCCTTTAAAAAAGTTTTAATCGCAGGAGATGTTGGGCCAATCGGGGTACGCCTGGCGCCTTTTGGTCGGGTGCAGCCAGAAGAAGCCCGCCGGATTTTTCTTGAACAGATCCATGCGATCATTGCATCAAAGGTCGACCTGCTGGTATTTGAGACATTTACCGATAAATATGAAATGCGCGAAGCCATCCATGCAGCAAAACAGGTGGATAAGAATATACCGATTGTTGCCTCGATGACATTTACTCGGGATGACCGCACCTTGCTGGGTGATAATCCCCGAAAAATCGCCAACGCGCTTGCGGATTATGGCGCGGATGTGATCGGTATCAATTGCTCCGGCGGTCCCAACCAGCTCAATCGCATCCTCTGCAAAATGCGCTCGGTATTACCAGATGGTAAATTCTGGGTCAAACCAAACGCTGGATGGCCAGAACAGTTAGGCGGCCGTATCTTTTATCCCGCCTCGCCGGACTATTTTGGTGACTATGCGCGCGCATTTTGGCAGGCAGGTGCGAATGTGATCGGAGGCTGCTGTGGTACCACACCCGCGCACATCCAGGCTATGCGCAAGGTGCTGGACAGCACCGATGCAATCGTGGTTGATCAGCTGCCGAAAAACTTGACGGGATCGGGTCAATTCGAAGCAGAACAAGCCGCGCCTACCGAATTAGCCGGCAAATTGGCCAAGGGAAAATTCGTCATCGCGGTCGAAATGGATCCGCCCAGAGGATTATCCACAAAAAAACTGCTGGCGGGTGCCAGCTTGCTTGCGGATGCCGGCGCGGACGTGATTGATGTCGCGGACAGCCCCATGGCGCGCATGCGCATGAGTCCCTGGGCGGTATGCAGCTTGATTCAGCGCCGTGCTGGGATCGAAACAGTGCTCCATTTCCCAACCCGCGGTCGCAATCTCCTGCGGGTGCAGGGCGATTTGCTCGCCGCCCATGCTCTGGATGTGCGTAATATTTTCGTCATCATGGGCGATCCCACTGCAATTGGAGACTACCCGGATGCGATGGATAACTATGACCTGGTGCCATCCGGTTTGGTCAAGCTCATCAAACAGAATTTCAACGCCGGTGTGGATCACGCCGGTACGGATATCGGACAGCCAACCAGCTTCTTTGCCGGTGCAGCGCTTAATCTCAACGCGCCGGATCCACAGCGCGAGCTGAAAGTTCTGCGGCGCAAGATCAAGGGAGGCGCGGACTTTTTGCTGACACAGGCCATTTATGACATCGCGCCGCTGATTGATTTTGTCCAGCGGTATCGGGATCGGTACGGAGAATGTCCGCTTCCAATCCTGGTCGGAATCCTCCCGCTCGCCTCAGACCGCCATGCCGCGTTCCTGCACCAGGAGGTCCCAGGCATTCATATTGCGGAAAACATTCACCAGCATATGCGCGCTGCCGGCGAAAACGGCGCCAGAGAAGGGATAAAGATCGCCATTGATTTGGTGGAAAAATTGAAAAACCACGCGCAGGGCATCTACCTCATGCCGGCATTCAATCGCTTTGATTATGCGGCTGAGATCATTGAATCCATCCAGAAATGAAGTAGGTATAAAAATAATCAAGGAATAATTGAAGCATGCTTGAAATTCAAATACCTGGCAGGGGTAAATTCCAATTCGAACATCTTGTCTTGGACTATAATGGCACGCTGGCTGTGGATGGCTGCCTGATAAAAGGCCTGGCAGCGCATATCGGGAAGGTAGCGCAATTCTTGGATATCATCATCCTCACATCCGATACTTATGGAACAGTAACGGAACAGATGCAGGAATTACCCGTGTCCGTATCCATTCTTTCCAGCCAGGACCACACACAGGAAAAAGCGGAGGTTGTCTCCACGCTTGGGTGCGGAAAAACGATTGCGATCGGCAATGGAAGCAATGACAGCGCAATGCTCGCGTGCGCTGCATTGGGAATCGTTGTTATCAACCAGGAGGGGGCATCAATAAAGGCAGTTACTGCCGCGGACCTTATTTATAACAATATCCTGGACGCTTTCCATGCCATTCTGCATCCGAAACGGATCGGTGCGTCGTTGCGGGAATAAATGCTATCGCCAGATTGGCATCATTGCATTTTTTCAGCGATCACATAAGCAATCGCATCATCATCGAGCACACTGACATGGGAATCCCCGGCACGGATCATTTGCGCGATACGGAAAGGCGATAGAAAATGGCTGCGCATCATCAGGATTTTTTCCCCCAGCGCGATCAATTTCACACCCAATCGGCGGATATCCGGCTCCTCGATCACCAAAATGCCTCCCGGCGCCAATACGCGCCACAGTTCATTGATCGTTGCTTGCTGATTCAGGACATGGTGCAGCGCGTCTACCATGATGATGCGGGAAAAATACCCCTCCGGGAACGGAAGTCTTTCCGATGGAGCACACACCGGCAAGACGCCAGGCTTGGATTGGCTTTCCGAAAGCATCTTGCAGGACAGATCGGCAATCACGACCCGGTCAGCTTTTTCTGTCATATGCTGCGCTACCCGTCCAGTGCCCCCGCCCGCGTCCAGCAGCGCGCCGGAAATCGGTAAATCTAAATGCCGCCAGAGTTCTTTCGGTTCTTTGGGTTTGATCACCCGTTCATATAAGGGAGCCAATAGATCAAAATGGTCAAAACGCGCCATGATACTTTTCCTCATCTACATTTAGAATATGTTAATACCCTTTTAGGTTAATGATGGTTAGATTTATATTTCTGTAATAATAAATATACAATGACAAATCGATTTTGCATCATTAAATGGATGATAATAAGCATATAAGCATTTCGCCCCCCGGGGTGGTTAAATTGGCATACCGGAATGCGGGGACCGAAGAGCGCAGTGTTGGACATGCCTTTCCGGATCTCACACGCTACCAGGACCGTTTTTACCTTGCATTCAGAATCGCGCCCTCCCATTTTCCGTCCAAAGCATCGCGTATCCACATCTCCCACACGGACAACAAAGGCAACTGGCAGTTTGAACACAGCATCACCAGCAGTCTGGATATCCGTGATCCGCAATTTCTCCAGTTCAAAGGAACATTATATTTGTTCTATATGAGCCACAGGTTGCAGCTTTTCAACCACGAACCGGCGCAAATTTACTATATCAAGCGATCGGAGCAAGGGTGGAGCGATCCCGTACCGCTGCCATTCCAGCAGTCTGGGTTCTGGAATGTCAAAGCCAAGAACGGTACGGTGTATATGAGTCTGTATACCCGCAACGGAGAGGGGAACAAACAGCTCAAACGCCATTTTGCGTTAGTAGCCTCCAAGGATCTACGCACCTGGCAGCCAGTTTATAATTCCAACTTAACGCGTGAACGCCTTCGCAGCTATCAGACGTCTGAATCCAGCTTCGACTTCGATGCGCAGGGCAACATCTTCGGCACCATCCGTTCGCTCATTTATCCCAATTTGAATTTTTCCATTGACCCGGACAGTCCCGCGGACTGGCACATGCGGGTAGACCGTTTCAAATGTGACGGGCCGAAATTGTTTGAACACAACGGGAAGCATTATTTGATCGCCCGCCGCAGCGCATTTTACCGGTTGCGCGATGAACCGTTCCGGTTCTTCAATAAATGGCGCAACATAATCAATGTCCTGCGCTATTCGCTCAGCCGCAAACGCACTGCTTTGTATCAATTTGATCCCAAAACGCTGCACATCGAACATATTCAGGACCTGCCATCGCACGGGGACACCGGCTACTCCGCCATCGCGCCCATTGACGCGAATAACTATCTCCTCATCTATTACAGCTCTCCCCTGCAGAAGGGGCAGGATCACAGCTGGCTGCGCGGTCAGATCGCCGGGAAAACCAGGTTGTATCAGAGTATCATTTCTTTCGCCAAATAAAAAAAGGGAATTTTTTTATTATGGTCTGCCCGCACCGTTTCCCCGTCCAAATCCCTGCCCGCCGGCACCATTACCGATCCCATTCTCACCCTGGACAATCGCAGAATATCGTTCCTGGGTCATATATTGCGGTCGGTAAGATTCCCGGATCTGGTTTTCAAACACCCGCACAAACGCACGCAGATGGTTTTCTGATCCGCGCAGCAAATTTTCATAAACCTGGATAATATCATCACGATCCGTTTCTGCGATGTGCGTTTCCAGATCAAGGATATCGATCTCCTCAATCGCGCCGCCCACTAAATAGGCGTCCTGCAGTGATTGGCTGCCCTGTGCGGTCAGCTGATCGTATAACGCCTGCAGGTCACGATTACTGAACTGCCCTGCTTCCGTTTTGGCAGGGTCTGCGATTCCATAAGCATCAAGCAATGCCAGCACAGATTCCGTATGCATATTTTCGCTTTCCGCGATATTGATGAAGACATTGCCGCCCCATTGGTCATTCAGGGCACGATACACGTCACCGGCCAACTTTTCTTCCTCCCGCATAAAAAGCAGTCCCGCGATTTCCGCATCTGTCAGCGGCGAATTGGGATCAACCGTGGTGGCAGGATCGAGTTGACCATTACCAGGAATGTCGATGACGTCGTCACCATTCTCTGTAACTGCAATTGCAGGATCTAATTGCGTAACCGCAGCAGCAGGAGTGCAGGCAATAGCGGATAACATCACAATCGAAAGAATCATCAAAATTCTCTTCTTATTCTTATTTTTCTTCATTTTCAATCTTTTACCTTTCAGTTTGTATTGATGCATAAACTATACAATCAAGATATGAACAAATGATGAATAAAACATAAGGAAATCATGAACGTTCAATTATTCTGCGACAAAAATTATCACTATGCAGAAGGCTGGTTAATCGGTAATGTCAGCACAAATTCAGCCCCGCCGTTGGGATGGTTTGCTGCGCGCAGGCTGCCATGATGGATCTCCGCCAGGTTCCTGGCGATTGCCAGACCCAGCCCGGTGCCGCCCGCGTTCTTAGATCGTGATCGTTCTACCCGGTAAAATCGGTCAAAGATAAAGGGCAAAGCTTCTTCAGGGATCCCGCTGCCAGTATCCCGAACAATGCAGCGCATAGAATCATCAGTGCAAAGCAAGTTAACGAACAGCGTACCGTTCTCGGGTGTGTACCGGATGCTGTTTTGCAGCAGATTATGCAGGATCTGTTGGATGCGCTGCGCATCCGCTCGGATATTTCCACACGCTTGGAGATCTTTCTTGATCGTGATATTTTTCTCTTTGGCTTTTGCTGTAAATTGTTCGATTATGCCAGTCACCAGCCGGTGCATATCAACATTCTGAATATCCAGCGCCAATTTTCCGCTGTCTGCCAGCGTAATCAAGCGCAAATCCTCCACCAGTCGGTTCAATAGATTGTTCTGCGCCTGGATTGTTTGCATGTTTTCCTTAGTCATCGGAAACACACCATCAGCCATCGCCTCGAGATGCGCGCGTTGCACAGCAAGCGGTGTCCGTAATTCATGCGCGATATCGGAGCTAAGGTTTTTGCGCCGTTTTTCAGCCTGTTCTAACGCGGATGCCATCTGATTGAATGTTTTTCCCAGTCGTGCCAGCTCTTTTGGCTTTTTGATGGCTACACGGTAGGTAAAATCACCCTTCGCCACCGCTTCTGTTGCGCCAACCAGCACGTTCACTGGTTTTATCAGCACGTAAGCCAGCAGCAGTGCCAGCACCAGCGCAACGCCGCCTGAAATCGCCGCGGCAGCCAGAGAAGCGTTATTAATACGTTCAAGAAAACGCGCTTCAAATTGTGCGTTTTCTTGTGCGTAACCATCTTCCTGCGGTTGAAGAAATCCAATCACTTCCCCATCAAAGGATAATTCGATCTTATTGGCATCCTGATCCATAATCGTCCCGACATTTTCTTGGTTTAGCGGTTCATAAATGATCACCCCGTCCGCGTCGGCTAGGCGGAGTGTGTTCAAGCGGCCCATTCCCTGCTGTGGGCCACCCGCGCCAGCACCGCTGCCTGCATTACCTCGGCTGGCGGCATGGTCGCTGCCTGGCATCACAGTTTCAACGCCATCCCAGCTTCCATTGGTTGCGTACCAGGTTTCCAATTCCTCAACCAGCGCCTCGGCACCAATCAAGCCGCCTCTTCCAAGGAATGTTTGAATTTCATTTTGCGCGCTCTGACGCACCAGGATCGATACCCCCAGCAGTGAAAGTACAATCACCAATAAAAAACTAACCATTAATCGGACGCGCAAATTCTCACCTGCTCATTCAGTCGAAAACCGATATCCTACCCCAAATACCGTATCGATATATGCGACATCTTCATCAGCCGATAATTTTTGGCGTAGATTTTTAATATGGGCGTCAATGCTGCGTTCATAGCCTTCATACGCCACTCCCTGTGTGGCTTCCAATAATTGCATTCGGCTGAAAACGCGGCCGGGTTTGCCTGCTAAAGCAGCCAGGATCCTGAATTCAGTAGGAGTCAGGTCAATTGGCTTTTCTGATTGTTTAACGATAAAGCCATCAAGATCGATCACTAGGTCCGCAATACGGATAATATGTTCCTGAATCTGGGCGGCGCCGGCTCGGCGCAGGACGGCTTTCACTCTCGCGACAACCTCCCTCGGCGAAAAGGGTTTTGTGATGTAATCATCCGCACCCAATTCCAGCCCGATTAATCGATCCACTTCTTCTACCCGCGCTGTTACCATAATTAAGGGTGTATCGCCCTGTCGGCGGATCTCTTTTGCCACATCCAGACCATCCATGCCGGGTAAATTGAGATCTAAAAGTACCATCTCCGGCTGATGATGCTGCCAGCTGGATAAACCGCTATCACCCCGGTTGGCAGTCAAAACGCTGTAGCCGGCTTTTTCCAGATATGCCTGCAACACGGTTAATAACTCTCGTTCGTCTTCTATCACCAATACGGTGCTCATATCTGCATTATACAGCAGCTCATATATTCAAGGCCCGATTTTCACAAAAAACACACCCCGGCTTCATTATTTCTTCACAAACAAGAACAAAACACCAATTTTTCAAATACAACGGAAAAACGTGGTGGTATCCGCGTTTTATCCCGATTATGGATGGATTTACCCCTGCAATTCACCCTTGCAATTTATCAGAAATCATATAATATAGAATTAATGTTCTAACCGCGAGGCATACTTATTGAACAGCAACAGGAGATGATACCCAGCAGTATGCCCACCAAATATTATGAAAGATTCTCGTTCATTCAAACCCCGCCCGTATCTCACATTTCGCCAAAAACAGTGCATGCGTTTATTGATTGAAGGCAGCACCGCATCACAGATCAGCCTTGAATTGGGAATTTCAGTCAGGACGGTGCGTGAACACCTGCGCCGTGCGAGGATACAGCTCGATTGTTATTCCACGCTGCAGGCAGCGGTTAAAGCAGATCGATTAGGATTGCTGGAAGGTCCCCGGTTCGATTAACCGTCATCTTCCATGGCATCCATCGCATCCGGCCCCGCGGGTCCTGCTTCGGATGGCGGTGTTTCGGTGGGTGCGGGGGTGGACGTCAATAATCCGTCCAGCGAAAAGATGATATCCACAACCTCCCCCACTCTCCCCAGCTCCCCGATAAACTCCTGGTTAAAATACGCTTCAATTGCCGCGCCATTCCCGCTCAACAGGGTAATCTCTTCCTGGCCGGAAAAGGTAAAAACATCATCAGGTTCAACTCTGCCGGTATATGCTGCTTCTCCATCGACATTGACCTCCAGGTAAGCACGGTCACTGATGATGATATACAGCTGCAGGGGAGCGGTATTCACGGTTGCTATCACCGTTGGGGTCACTTCAGCATTAGCCACGCCCGGAATCGCCGTTGCCTGCGGGGGTGCCGCCTCGTCGGTTGCTATCTCTTCTGTCGCAGCATTCATGATAGAAGGTGTCTGCACCAGCATTTCCGAAATCGAAGGAGCTTCTGTCGCAGTTGGCTCACTGGCTGAAAAAACCTGCGCGCCGCCCCAGATAATAAAAGTGAATAATCCAATGATAAACAGTCCGCCGATGATCAGGTCAGGGTTGAGAATGCGGCGCCATTTTTCCGGGATGTTAAGCCTGACAGTCAGTAAAGGCCTTGCTTTTTTGGGAGACCCGGCCTCTCTCTCGCTTCGCACAGCAAGAAGCGACTTCGCATACGCGTCCATCACCCAGGTTTCATCCAGTGCCAGGAATCGCGCATAATTGGTCAGCATACCGCGTCCCTGTACTGTTGATGGCAGGGCATCGAACTGACCATTTTCCATCGCTTCCAGGTAGATGCGTTTCACACTGGTGAAAGTTTCTGCGTCACTCAGGGTCAATTCCAGTGCGTCACGCCGTTCGCGCAATGCCTTCCCAATATCCGCCATGATCTCTTTTGCGGCGCGCGCGGCAGGTGCAGCCTGCACCGCTTCCTCAGGCTGCGGCACTTGTTCCTGTTCTTTTTCAAACCCATCCGCGGTTTTCTCTCGGGATGTCTTTTTTTTCAGGAAGAATTGGGATAATTTAGGGATGCGCTGCAGTATTTCACGGATCGATGTTTTTTCGTCCTGCCCGTGCGCTGTCGTTACTTCGTCCGCCTGATCGGCTTCTGCCGGCGGGGTTATTTCAACATCTCGCCCCACATCGTCCTGTGCAAATCTCTCCTCAGATGGGTCCGCAGGTTCCGTACTGGATGGCTCTGCAAGTGCTGGTTCATCCCACATCGCGATCAATTGTGCGGCGGGAATACCCAGGTAAGATGCGTACAGCCGCAGGAACCCGCGTGCCTGCGCCGCAGAATGTAGCGCTTCAGGATGGTCGTTTTCTAATTCCTGCAAATAAGCACGGCGGATGTTAGTGGCCTTGACCGCATCTTCCAGCGTCAGGCCCTTCGATTCGCGCGCGGAGCGTAGTTGCTCACCGACTGTCGCTTTCATCGCTACTGATTATATGTGAGTTTATAAAAATACCGGCCTGTTTGTGATCGCAGGCCGGTTGATTTTGGGGTTAAAACGATTATGCCTCTGCCTGTCTGTCTTCCGTCTCAGCGTCGGGTGCTTCAGCGCTTGCTTCTGCTTCCTCAGAAGCTAAGTCAGCAGTTTCCTCTGTTTGTTCACTTTCTAATTCAGCATTTTCCTCTGCTTCGACAACTTCTTCGATCTTTTCAGAGCGTGGTTTGCGATCATCCGCAGTTTCTTCCTCGTCTAATTCCTCTTCGCTTTCCACAAAGATCTTCACTTCCGGCGTCAGGTCATAGGTCAGGCGTACGCGCACCATATGTTCGCCCACCTGGCGCAGCGGTTGGGATTCAACCTGATGACGGTCGAGGTTGACACGCAGTTTGTCGTTTACCGCATCAATGATCTGCTGCTGGGTGATCGAACCATACAGCTTGCCGGTTTCGCCTACTTTGGCCTGGAAAGTTAGTTCCAGTTCTGCAATCTGTTCAGCCAGCCCGCTCATCTCTTCATTCAGCAATTCACGCTGTTTCGCGGCGGCTTTTTCGATCTTTTCAATCTGCCGAACAGCACCTTTGGAAGCGGTAACCGCCATTTTCTGTGGAAACAGGAAATTTCTGGCGTAGCCGTCAGCCACTTTTTTCACTTCCCCCGCGCGGCCGAGATTGTAAACGTCTTTAATTAATAATACTTTCATCTTTTATAAGCCCTTTCTGTTTGTCTTGAATTTGTGCGAAGGGTACAACGCACTGACGCGATATTCTACCACAGTTACGTAAAACCACACTAATTCACAATATCAGAACATGCCGGTCTTTTTCGGTACAATCATCCTATGGCAGACAACATCCGCTTGGAGAACGTCACCTTCGCTTTTCATCCTGATGCGCGCGATCCAGTCCTCACGGATATTAACTTGAACATCGAGCAGGGCGAATCAGTCGCGCTGATCGGTACCAACGGCTCCGGCAAGACTACCATCGTGCGCCTGCTCAACGCCCTCCTGCTCCCCACCCGCGGAAAGGTGATCGCAGCAGGCCTGGATACCGCTGACCCGCGCAATCATCCCCTCATCCGGCAGCGAGTCGGTTTGGTCTTCCAGCGCCCCCAGGATCAGATCGTCGCCTCAACGGTTGAAGAAGAGATCGCCTTCGGCCCGTCCAACCTCGGCCTGCCCCCGCGCGAGATCCGTGCGCGTGTGGAACAGGTGCTCACGCTGACCCGGCTGCAGGCCCTGCGGGACCGCCACCCTTTCCTCCTGTCTGCGGGAGAAGCCCAGCGTCTGGCACTGGCGGGTGTCTTGGCCATGCGTCCCCGCTGTGTCATCTTTGACGAAAGCACAGCCATGCTTGATCCGCTGAATAGTAAAACGGTCATGCAGCAGGCAGAAAAACTCCACCAGCAGGGCATCACCACCATCATGATCACCCATCGCATGCAGGAAGCAGCGCAGTGTAGCCGCGTGCTGGTTCTGCATCACGGGCGTCTCCTGGGGGATGGCGCTCCTTCTGCGGTTTTTTCGCGCGCCTCTGAATTAGAGTCTATCGGTCTTGCCCAGCCAATTGTGCATGCAGCCGCCCGGGAATTGCGGAAATTCTTCCCATCCCTGCCGGCAAACATCAATCGCACCGACCAATTACTGAGCGCATTACCCACGCATCCCGGAAACACACTGGTCCCACAATCGTCCTCACCCCAAGTGGCGTGCGAAAACCTCACTAAACCGCTCATCCATGTCGATCGGCTCACCCATACCTACCCGGCGCAGTCCGCTGCGTACCCCCCAGCATTAGATCAGATTTCCCTGCGGGTCATGAAAGGACACATGCACGCCTTGATCGGTGCTTCCGGTTCAGGAAAATCCACCCTCCTGCAGCATCTCAACGCCCTCATACGCCCGCAGAGTGGTCAGGTTACGGTTGGCCCGTTCAATCTCAACCGCCAGGACCTGGATACCATCGCGTTAAGGAGGATGGTCGCGCTTGCTTTCCAGCAGCCGGAAGACCAGATCTTTGCATATTATGTCGGGGATGAGATCGCCTACGGCCCCCGTAATTTGGGCTTTGATGGCAAATTGGCGGATATCGTCGCCCGGGCAATGCAGGAGGTCGGCCTCGACTTTGATCGCTATAAGGACCGCCTGACTTCTGAACTCAGCGGTGGTGAACGCCGTAAGGTGGCGCTGGCTTCCGTCCTCGCGATGCGTGCCGATATCATCTTGCTCGATGAACCGCTTGCCGGGCTGGATCCCAAATCCCGTCGCCAGCTGCTGGGGCTATTGCGAGATCTGCAACAGAAAGGTAAAACTCTCCTGATTTCTACTCATCAATATGAAGGATTATTAGATATGTTGAATACGGTAAGCGTCCTGCAGCATGGCCGCGATGTGCTGCATGGTCCCCCGCAGCATGTCTTTTCTCAATTTTCAGCGCTGCACTCAGCAGGTATTTTGCCGCCCTTCCATGTCCGTCTCGCGCAGGCGCTGCGGGACCGTGGTTGGCCCATTCCGTCCGCCGTTATGGGCCTGCCCGCGCTGGCAGCCGCTATAGAACGCGGTTCGGGAGCAGCAATCTGATGGCCATCTTTGACCGTTTGCAGAATCTCTCAATCGGGCAATATATCCCGGCAGACTCAATCATTCACCGCCTGGACCCGCGCGTCAAAATCACGGCTTTTTTTCTCTTGACCATCGCGGTCACGCTCACCCCTTCCCTGCTTGGATTATTGGCTGCATCTCTCATTACCGTTCTCTTGCTCCGATTGAGCCGGATACCGCTGAAAAACGCGCTGTCAAAGCTGGCCGTTCCGCTGCCCATGATCATCCTCTTAGCCCTGCTTCAATTCTTGATCGCACCCCGCGTGCCGGAAGGAAAAGTGTTTTTTTCTTATCAGATCCTGACCATCTCCGCCGCCCGTGCTTATGCGGCTGGCATGTTATGCCTGCGCTTCATCACGCTGGTATGGCTCTTCACCATCGCCGGAGCGTCTACCTCATCAATTGAACTGATCTATGGTTTCGACCTGATCTTCAAACCGCTGCAAAAACTCGGGATTCATACCTACACCCTCACCATGACCATCCAGATGATGCTGCGCTTCATACCCTATCTTATTTTCAACGCGGAGAAAATCGCAAAAGCGCAGGCAGCGCGCGGTGCCCGCTGGGACGATCCGCGCGGTGGTCTTGTTCAGCGCGCAAAACAAATCCTTCCCCTCATCCTCCCGCTCATCAACACCGGTTTACAGCAAGCAGACACCCTTGCGCAGGCAATGTTGGCCCGTGGTTATGGGACCGCCAGCAGGCGCACCGGTCTAAGGGAATACCATCTTCATCAAAGAGACGTCATCTTTCTATTTTTCACACTCGTCGCTGCGATTGTTATCATTTGGCTGCCGCAGTTACAGGCGTTATTCCAGGTCAGCACCGCTTTTCCTGCGTTTTGGTATTTTCCAGTATAAACCCACTACCGCGGATGTGATCAAAGCAGACACCAGCATTTCCGGCAGGCCATTCGCGATGGCGATGCCGCCCAGAACGGGCCAGGGTAGATACCCCAGTATCCCGATCATCCCCAGCACCAGGCCGGTATTCGTTATACTTCCAGCGGCGCCTGCCACAGAAAGCGAAAACAGCGGCCATTTTTTGAATGCTTGCTGGATGATCCAGGTAACAGGGCCGATACATAATCGCGGCAGGACAGCCAGCAGCGGGTTCGTGAACCATACATCCGTCGGTCCGCTGGGTGCGACGGCAGCCTGAATCATGCTGAACACGCCAAAGATCAAACCAACCAGCAAGCCGGATAGAGGCCCGGCGACGATGGCGGCGATCACCACCGGGATATGCAAAATCGTCAGCGAGACACCCCCAAACCAGGGGATAAATCCAATATGCGTCCAGCCCAGAACAATAGCGATTGCTGCCATCAAAGCAGTAATCACCAGTTTGCGGGTCTTGTCCATTTGCTTGTCCATGCGCACCTTTTTTCGCTGTTCTTAATAGAACCATTATATCGCTATCGCTGTAGTTATAATAAGTCCAATTATGAATCTAACAAAAAATCCTAATCTTTAGGTTAAGATATCGTCTTGAATTCAACTCGTAAGTGCAACTTTGAAAGAGTTAGAAAGGTA
>Ga0180434_10001720_pt1 | contig 30735 bp, 30 predicted proteins | sample SS_ome_7_FD_132453 | JGI IMG/M metagenome (GOLD analysis project Ga0180434, IMG submission 132453) | Hypersaline lake sediment archaeal communities from the Salton Sea, California, USA - SS_1_D_2 metaG | ecosystem: Environmental > Aquatic > Non-marine Saline and Alkaline > Hypersaline >... | reverse complement strand
TGTCGTCAAGGACGTGGAGCGGAACGAGACGTACATGAAGGAGATGGTCAAGAAGGTGGGCGGGTACAGGGGCGTGCCCGTACTCGATATCAATGGAAGGATCCTGCTGGGCTTCAACCCCCAGGTCTTGGACCAGTTGGCAAAATAGCCCAACTACAAGCTCCGGATCGGGGATCGGGCGGCCTGATCCCTGACCCCCGATCCCTGAACCCTCAATGCTTTTCCTTCGCCGAGTTCACTCGTCATACTTGAGTAGACTGAACACCTCCCGGGAACCAAGTTTGTCCCGTCCATTCAGGAAAGAAAGCTCTATCAGGAAACAGCACTCCACCACCCGGCCACCCGCCTTTTCCACAAGGCGGCATGCTGCAGCGGCCGTCCCTCCCGTGGCGAGCAGGTCGTCCACGACCAGGACCTGCTGACCCGCCTCGACTGCACCCTCGTGCATCTCGATCGTGTCCGTGCCGTACTCGAGTTCATAGGTTTCCTGGATCGTCTTGGCTGGAAGCTTCCCAGGCTTGCGCATGGGAACAAAGCCGACACCCAACCGGTATGCCATGGCAGGGCCGAAGATATACCCCCTCGCCTCGATGGCCACCACGGCGTCGATCTTCTTTCCCTCGTAGCGCTCACTAAGAGCGTCAACGGCTCTCGCAAAGGCCTTACCGTCCTTCAGCAAGGTGGTGATGTCATAAAAAAGGATTCCTTCCTTTGGAAAATCCGGAACTTCCCGAACGACCTTCTTCAGCTCTTCCATCCCTGATCACCCCTTTTCCGGTTCCTGCGTCCTGTTAAGGTAGATAATGCATCGGGTCCACTGCACGCTCGTTCTTCCGTATTTCGAAATGCAGATGACATCCAGTGGACCTTCCCGTATTTCCAACCTCGGCAATGACTTGCCACTTGTTCACCCGCTCATCCACGTCCACACGATTCCGTGAATTGTGACCATAGACCGTGTGGAACCCACCGCTGTGTTGGATGATGATCAAATTCCCATAGCCCGAGATCCCGTTGTCGCTGTAGATCACCTTCCCTTTCTCTGCAGCCCGGATGGGCGTACCTTTCGGAGCAGAAATATCGATTCCATCATGGGGCCGACCCTTTCGAGGCCCGAACCAGGAGGTAACCGGGCCCTTTACGGGCCAGATGAAGCTGAGCTTCGCAGGGGACGGGCCGGCCTTCGGCGTCGCGGGCTTGGAGGTAACGGCTCGACCCGAGGGCTTGCTCCCCTTCTTGACCTTGGCGGATGAATCCGACTTCTTCTTCCGGCTGGCGGCACTGGAGCCGGTCTGCTCCGGGGCCGCCTCGACCTTGCGTACCCACTTTGCCCCGGGGATGAAGATCTTCTGGCCCACAACAACATGCCCGGGATCCTTGATCCGGTTGGCCCGGCACACCTTCTTCATGTTCACCTGGTAGGTATGGCATATCCTCCACAGGGTCTCCCCTTTCCGGACCTTGTGATAGATCCCCTTCTTCGACTTGAAGGGGACGAGGGCACACCCCCCGAGGCCCGCCCCTGACAGAATCAAAACGGAAATGACGAGGGCAAAGCCGCGCTGTCGCCTTGGACTCAACAGGCTCCCCGTTCCCGGATCTTTTCCATGGCGCAACGGACTGCCTCCTCCGGCCCATCCGTCCGGACAACGCCGGGGTCCAGGTCCCAAGTATGAAGCCCGACACAAGGAACGCCGACCTTTCTCGCAATAGCAATCTCGGAAAGCGTGCCATAACCGCCGGAGACAGCGATCACCGCGTCCGCCGATCTGACGAGGACCACATTCCGGGCGTGTCCCATGTCGGTAACGATCTTCAGGTCTATGTAGGGGTTCGCATCCGAAGCAGAGGCCCCGGGGAGAATCCCAACGGTGAGCCCCCCGGCATCCCTGGCTCCTCTTGCCGCCGCCTTCATCACGCCTCCCAATCCACCGCAGAGAAGAACCGCTCCCTGACGGGCGATTTCCCTGCCAACCCCGTAGGCCGCCTGCTCGATTTCCGGTCCGCAGGAGGAGGCCCCCAGCACGCCGATCTGGATTCTTTTCGACATCAAGTCCCCCACTATGCGCTCGAACGGGTCGCCGCCTCAGGGTGGAGTGAGCCCGAAAATGCCGGGCAACTGGATCACCCCGAGGCTCGCCAGGGTGACTACGGCACAGGCGATCGTCACCCCGCACAGGATCGCCGGAAGCGCTTTCCAGACAGGGATCCGGAACAGGAAGGCTGCCACCGAACCGGTCCAGGCGCCGGTGACCGGGAGCGGGATGGAAACGAACAGGACCAGACCCACCACCTTGAGCCGTTCGATCACCTTGCCCTTCCTGCGCGTCCTCTGAAAGATCCACTCGAAGAACCTCTCGAAGACCGGGTATCGCGACAGCCACCGGTATACGGGCTCGAAAAGAAACAAGAGGGGCAAGATAGGGAGCATGTTCCCCACGATGGAATAAATCGCCGTCTTGGCAACGGGGAGTTGAAAGAGAAGGATACCCACGGGAACAGACCCGCGAAGCTCGAAGATCGGCAGCATGGCAAGAAGCAGGACTACGGCCTCCGGGGACATCCCGAGCCCTTCGATGAATTGCAGGATGGTCTCGCGCATGCTCTCCTTCCTTCCCGGCCTCGCCGACCGCCCTCCTCAAGCCGAGGAACTGACAAGAGGCACGAATCGACAGGGACCGAGGACCTCCTTCTTCCAGCCTTTCTCGGTGTTCTGCAAACGAACAAGGTTCTGGGACTCACCGTCCTCAAGGGGCAGGATGAGCCTTCCCCCCTCTCGCACCTGATCGAGAAGCTTCTCTGGAATCGAGTTGGAGACGGCACTCACCAGGATGGCGTCAAAGGGGGCCTCTTCTTTCCAGCCGTAGGTACCGTCCAGAATCCGGATGGCCACGTTGTGGCAACGCAGCAGATCGAGTACCTTCCTTGCCCTCCGAGCGAGTTGGGGGATCTTCTCCAGGGAGAAGACGTGGTCCACGATCTGCGCCATGATGGCCGTCTGGTACCCGGAGCCGGTTCCAATCTCCAGAATCTTCTCGCCCCCTTGCAGGTCCAGGGCTTGGGTGGTCCGAGCGATGATGTAGGGCTGGCTGATGGTCTGCTTGTCCCCGATGGGCAGGGCATAGTCCCCGTAGGCGCGCTCGCGAAGGGCCTCGTCCACAAAGAGGTGACGGGGCACCTTCTCCATCGCTCGTAGGACGAGGGGATCCTGAATGCCCCGGGCCACTACGAAGTCTTCAAGCATCCTTTTCCGGAGTCGTGACGACTCCGGACTGTCGAGCGTGGACATCCCCTTCATAGATCGCCTTCAAAGAGTGGAGAGATTCTTCATCTGTGAAGTTTAACCGGAGCGGCGTAACGGACACGTACCCCTGTTCCACCGCCCTCCAATCGGCGTCCTCTGCGTCCGCCTCGTCGTACTGTATGGCATCCCGGCCATACTGGAAGCAGGGCCTGCCCTCGTCGTCCGTGCCGTCCTCCAGGAAGTCACCGTAGAATTTGTGTCCCATTCTCGTCCACCGGATCGTCGCAGGATACCCATCCACCAGATCGGGGAAATTCACGTTCAGGAACACCTCGGGAGGAAGACCGTTCGCCAAGACCCATCGCGCCAGGTCACAAGCCACACGGGCGGCGGCATCGTAGAAGAGGGAATTGCGCGACATGAGGGAAAAGGCGATCGATGGGACGCCGAGGAGCCTCGCCTCCCGTGCCGCGCCCACGGTACCCGAGTACCCTATGTCCCCTGCCAGGTTGGCGCCGTTGTTGATGCCCGACACGACCAGATCCGGCCTCGCGGGAAGCAGCCGGTGGATGCCGATATTGACGCAGTCCGCAGGGGTGCCGGACGTGGAAAACCGGTTCTTGCCTTCCGGATTCACGTAGAGCGGACGTTTCAGGCTGATCTTGTGACTGGCCGCGTTGCGCTCCCGGTCGGGGGCCACAACGTACAGATCCCCGAGAGAGCGCATGTGTTCTTCCAGGGCGGCAAGCCCTTCGGACAAGATCCCGTCATCGTTCGCAAGCAGAATCAGCGGTCGTTTGTCCATCATGTTCTCATCCAGTAAGAAAAAACCGAGCCGTCTGTTGTGCGAGATGGTATCAGAAGCTAGAATGTCTTTCAAGATCGAGGGCTTAATGGCCCATTTTTGCGGCAGACCGTGAGAGGCCCAAGGAAGAGTATTTGAGATGAACAGAGGACGTGTTCTGGTGGCCATGAGCGGCGGCGTGGATTCTTCCGTCGCAGCCCTGCTGCTCAAGGAACAAGGGTTTCATGTTCAGGGCGTGACGTTCCGGCTCCTTCGCACCGAGGAGGGCGACCGGGAAACCACCTCGAATTGCGCTTCGGTTGCTGCATTCGAGCGCGCACGGCAAGTCTGCGAAGGGCTCGAGATTCCGCACCATATCATCGACCACGCCAACAACTTCGAGAGGGAGGTCATCGACCCTTTCTGCGCGGACTACGCGACGGGCAACACCCCCAATCCTTGCGTTCGGTGCAATGCATTCGTGAAGTGGCCGGGCCTTCTCGAGTCTGCTTCGTCCCTGGGCTGTTCATACGTTGCCACGGGCCATTACGCTCAAATCCGCAGAGAGGGCGACAGGGCCCAGATCTTGCGAGGAACGGACCGCGGCAAGGACCAGTCTTATGCGCTCTACTCACTCCCCCAGACGGCCCTTGAAAGGACGCTCTTCCCCCTCGGTTCCTTGACAAAGGAGCGTGTCCGCACTGTCGCGGAAAAGGCCTCCCTTCCCACGTCGGGAACCGAGGAAAGCCAGGACATCTGTTTCATACCCGAGGGCGACTACCGCAGTTTCCTTGCCCCTCGTGTGCGGATGCTCCCGGGACCGATTCAGGACACAGAGGGGCACGTGTTGGGCACGCACCAGGGGCTGCCCGCTTACACGATCGGCCAGAGGAAGGGGCTCGGCATAGCAGCCGGCCGTCCCCTGTATGTGATCGAAAAGGACAGGGACGAAAACCTGCTCGTCGTCGGGCCCAGAGAGGCGCTTTGCAGGAGGGACTTTGTCGTGGCCGGAGTCAACTGGGTCTCTGTACCCTCCCCCGCCGTGAGCACGAAACTCGAGGCCGAGTTGGAGGTCCGTTACCGAACCAGGGCCATCCGTGCGGAACTGCACGTGCAAAGCACCGACACGGTTCACGTCGCCCTGCCCCAACACGAGCAGGCAATCGCACCCGGCCAGTCCGCCGTCTGGTACAGGGGGGACGTGCTCCTCGGCGGGGGGATCATTCAGCCATAGACGCTGGGCATAGGACCTGCATTTCGTACCCCCGAAATTGTCATCTCCGGAACATGCCCACTATATAACGTCTTTTATCTAGACAGAATGTGTCTTCGCGTCGCGGGCGTTGCGCGAGCAAGGTCACCACGGATTTGCGCGCATCGTGAGGACGGGGTAACGCGGACTTATCGTAAGGGAAGTCCCCACAAATCTGGTTGGGCCGAACATTTGTGCAACCTATTGTACGAGAAGGCCACAATCTGGCCACGGTGACTGCTGCTCGAAATGTGTACTCTGTCCACGCTGAAGATGTTGAGCAGGGGGTCAGAGTCCTTGCACCCTTAGCCCAACCCCTACATGTAGTATCAACCCCCTGTTGCCGAAAATCTCCGCCATAGAATAGTCCTTGACATCGTGTAACAGTCGCCACTAGAATTAGGCTGATGTTGTGATGGTTATACTCATGGTTTCCTGCTCCCTCCTCCTGTTGCGGCGCTATTCCCGAGTTCTCCCGTACTTCGTGGGTTTTGTCCTGATCGAAAGATCGTAACGAACGACGAACATCTAAGAATTCATGACCGCCTCGGATCTGTGTGCGGAGGGAATAATGATTCAAAACCAGCAGCATTCAGGTGGAATTCGATCTGCCCCTTCTTCTGCTTTCGTCCCGTTTCTGGCATTTCTCTTATGGGGTTTTGGATGCAGTGGTTATGAAATTGAGATCAGAGAATACGATTTCGACAGAGCCTATAATGGATATACTTATTTTTCGGTTTGGTCGGCAGGCCGGATTATAGCTGTTGATATGGATGGAACAACACTTTGGAATTCCTTTGACCTGGGCAAAATAAGCATGGGAACTGCCAACGGTTTCAGATACATCGAAGAGGAATCACTTGTTGTCTGTTTGCGTAATGAGAAACCCATGGCCGTCCGTACAGATGACTATGAGGTCGTTTTCGATGGGAAATACGACAAAGCGCACCATTCTGTTTTGATGACACCCGAAAGAACCATCATGTATCTTGCGCGAGAGAGAATCGATGGGATAGTTGGCGACTTCTGGTCTCCAGAGGGTTGTCTCCTCGCAGATGTAATAAAAGAGATCGAGATGGACACGAAGGAGATCATCTGGGAATGGCACCTGATCGACCATCTGGATCCGACAGAAAACCATGCTTCGCAAAAATCCTTCCTCAGTGAACTTCATGAATGCCCTGAATGGGCACATGGAAACTCGATCAAGTTCATACCGAATTACTCGTACCAAGGCAACAATTATTCTACCGTTCTCTATAATGCTAGGTTTCTGGATACGTTCTGGATGATTGACTATGCGTCCGGGGATGTTCTCTGGTCCTGCGGTCAACATGGAACTTTTGGCCGAAGAGAATCCCCTGAGGAGGTTGTCTTTTCCGCGACACACGAGGTTGATATCGTGACGGACGATACATTTATCATGTATGACAATGGCAGCAACCGTTCAAGCCTTCGTAGTCGGGCGCTCAAGATCAGCGTTGACCCTCTAACGGATGAAGTTGCAGAGATATGGTCATGGCGGCATCCGGACATGTATGATTGGTGGGGAGGAGATGCGGACGAACTACCAAATGGGAATGTGCTTATTGCAAATACCACACAAGGACGGATTATTGAAGTAACCCCCGAAGGTGAAATTGTGTGGGATATGCGAATAGGTCTTAATAGCTTCACTCCTCACAGCGTTTATCAACTTCAGCGTGTTCCGTATTGAGGCCTGTGAATGCGTTGACGTTGAGCGTCAGATCTCGATCCCGGCTCTGCGGTTCCGGCGGTTCCAGAACCGGCGGTAAATCCATCCGGGCCGGCGCTCGGCCGGAAGGCCCTGAACCCGCTCGGTCCATCTATCGGTCGCCTCACGGGCTTGTGCAAAGGCCCTCTCGCTCAACTCCGACCGTTCCTCCGACTTCACTTGGCCGGCCTTCTCGAGGAACTCTCCTTCCAGGGCATCTCTGTCTTGCCGATAGGCATCTATCCGGGCAGGGTAGTCGAGCAACACGCTCCGGTGAAGCCTCTCGTGATGCCACCAAAGGGAATCGGGGTGAAAGGTCCCTTCCGGCACAGGGCCGATGTCCGGCAGGGGGCTGGATCCGAACCAGACGGGCTTGAAGATGCCGGTGCAGGGTGCAGAGGTGCCGGTAGCCCAGTAGGCGTGAACTTCGGGCTTCAGGTGGGCCACCAGCGACCCGGTGGACTGCGTCGCATTCCTGGCGAGGCTGTTGGCGGCGTGTGCACAGATCCGATCTCCAAGGAGGTGCCGGTCCGGATGATATACGTCTTCCTGATGATCCCTGAGAACATGGAGCGCGGCCGGCACATCGAATCCACCTCCACCCTTTTGCGTCTCTTCTTCGCGGATCAGGCCGAACGAGCGGCTCTGTCTCTTGCCACAGGCGGAGAAGGTCGTATAGAACCAGTCGGAAAAGCACTTCGAAAAGTCAAAGGTCTCTCCCGACTTGAGCCAACCCTTCTGTTTCGCAGTGTGGATTGCATCCGGGTGGCAGGCGTCGAATTCCTCGCCGATCGTCAGGCCGTTGCTGATGGAAGCGACCCCCACCACCTCGCGCGTGACCCAGAGCGGACCCGCGGTTTCCAGAACCCACGCTTCCTTCGGGTCCGCACAGATGAAGCTGTTGTGATAGGTCATGCGCTTGTCGTCGAGGCCGCAGATCCCTCCCTGTCCGTAGTCCGACAGAAGTTGAACGATCGTTTCCACGGCCTGCTCGGCCGTGTCGGCCCTCTCGAGGGCAAGACGCAGCAGATCCATGCCGATCAGACGGCCTTTCCTGTCGCGGGGCATCTTCGTGAATACAGCCTCGTTGCCGATTACCACGCCCTTCTCGTTCGCGCCCATCTCCGCACCCCACATCCAGAAGGGACGGCCAAGGAGTACGGCATGGGTCTCCCTCACCTGCGGGATTTCCAGGTAGGTGCACTTCACCGTCTGTCCGGCAGGGTATGCTCTCGCAGGATGGTACTCCAGGGCCTGTGCCTCGTTCGGCTCCCTGTCGCTGTTCTTCCCGAAGATGATCGAGCCGTCTGCGGTAAATGGCGGCAGTACAACGAAGGTGTCACACATGATTAGGCACCTTACTATTCACATCGATCGTCTCACAGAATACGGCCGTCGGGAGACGACCGGCAACACGATCAAGGGATCGGGGTTCAGGGGTCAGGCCCACCCACCGATGCCGTAGAAACAAAATGCCCAGTGCACTCTGACACAGACATCCTTTCCAAATGTTAGAGTTTCTTCAGTGCCTGTTCAGCGGCGATCAGAATCGGATCGAAGGGGGCGGAGAACTGCGGCGCATAAGCAAAATCCATTCTCGACAGAGCCTCCACGGTCATGCCGCTCTGGACCGCCACCGCCAGCGTGTTGATCCGCCTGGCGACCCCTTCCCTGCCCACCATGTGCCCACCCAGGAGCCTCCCGGAAGGCCTTTCCATGACGATCTTCAGCAGAAGGGGCTTTGCTCCCGGCATGTAGTGAACCTTTGAGGACGCATTGATCTTCTGCACGGCCACGTCCAACCCCTTGTCGCGTGCCGTCTTCTCGGTGAGTCCCGTAGCGGCTACCTCCAAGGAGAAGACCTGGAAGCACGTTGAGCCGACCACCCCGTCGAAGGTCGCCTCCCCTCCCGCCGCGTTCTCGCCGGCCACTCTCCCCATCTTGTTGGCAACATCCCCCAAAGGCATGTAGACCGGGCCATCCAGGATCTGGTGGTGGACTTCACAGCAATCGCCTGCCGCATAGATGTCCGGGTGATCGGTCCGCTGCCCCGCGTCCGTCCAGATCGCGCCGGTCTTGCCGAGCCGGAGCCCGGCCTCGCCTGCGATCTCGGCATTCGGGACGACGCCCAGCGCACTCAGGACCAAATCCACCGGGTATCGCCCCTTCGAGGTTTCCAACTCGACGATCTCGTCTCCGCCGTTCGTATGAAACGCAACCGGTTCGTGCTCCGGGAGAAAGCGAACCTCGTTGTTCTCCAACTCCTCGAGGACCCGCTCCCCGATTTCCGGCTCGAGATGTGAAACCGGCCGGGTCCCCCTGTAGAAGATGGTCGTCTCCAGCCCCCTTTCTCGAAAGGCCTCGGCCATCTCGAGCGCGATGTAGCCGCTGCCGAGGATGCCGGCCCGGTTGGGTTGTCGACCATCGATGTATCGCTTCACCCGAATCGCGTCTCCAAGGTCCTTCAGGGTGAACAGGTTCGCTGCATCCTCGCCGGGCATTCCCAACCGTCGGGACCGGGCCCCTGAGGCCAGAACAACCCTATCGAAATCGAGAACCTTCTTTGCTCCCTTTTCCAGGTCTTCCACCTCGACTTGCCTGGCTCCGGCATCCACCCGCTTCACCCGATGTCTCAGGAAGACGTCGATTCCCTGCTTCTCCTTGAACTCTTCCGGGCTTCTCACCAGGAGGGTTTCGTGATCCTTGACTACATCACCGATGTAGTAAGGGGTCTCTCACGACCCGTAGGAGACGAAGTCCCCCTTCTCGAAGATCATGACCTCCAGGTCCTTGTTGATTCTCTTGGCCTTTGCAGCCGCACTCGGACCGGCCGCAGAGCCACCGACGATGATCAATCTGGGTTTACCCGGCATCTTTCACCCTCCCCTCCTGATTTGCGATAGTTGCCACTGCTATGTCTACACCACCAAAGGTCGGAACCGCAAGGCTCTCAGGAAAAGACTATACCACTGCAATTCAGTAGGGCATACCCCCGTGTTTATTACGGTTTTGACACGCCAACCCTTTTTCTTGCCCCCCAATTGTGGTATAATGTGAGCTTCTGCACGCCATCCTCTCCTGCCTTTGCCTCGCCCAAGGCCAAGAGAGCCTCGGCAGCAAGCTTTCGCCCGGTCTCCGAACAAACGCGAAATTCCACACCATGCTTGGGGATAGGGCAACCCACAAGGAGCGCCTCGAAATGCCACCAGACATCATCCGTTTCTCCCGTAACCGATGCACCTCTGTCGAGGTGCTCGACGAAAGCGCCCTGCGGTGCACCTGCCGCCTGCAGGACACACTGACAGACGCTCGTGTAGAAATCCTGGTCCGAATGCCGGAACTGGAGATCGCGAGCGCAACCGCGGAGTTCCTTCGGACCCCGGAAGAGTCCTGCCTCTGCACCGCGGAGGCTCTCGAAAAAATGGTCGGCGTCCGGGTCGGCGCCGGAATGCTCAAGATCATCGAGGGACTGATCGGGGAGGCCACGGACTGCAAACAGCTTGCCTTCATGGTAGAGGAGTGCTGTCACGGCGTCATCCTGTCCATGACCAAGGACCAGCTCAACCAGGCCCCGCCCGGCTCCGAGGTCCCGGCCGAGTTCTACCGCGAAATGGTCAAGCAGAACATCCGGCTCTACAACCGCTGCGCCGCTTTCGCACCCGGAAGCCCCATGGTGGAGGGGATCGAACCTCCGCAGGACCAGGGAGATCATTGAATCATGCTCAAGTTCGCGCGAAACAAGATCGTAGACGTCAGCCTGAAAGACCTTGAGACCTTTGCCGTTCACGGCGTCCTGGACGACGACATCTACAGCGTCGAGCTGGATGTTCTGATTCGAGTCGCTGACCTCGAAATCCTCGCCATCGAAGGAAAGTGGCACAGATGGACCACACCGGGATGCCCTCTCGCCATCCAGCCTCTTCAGCAGGCGGTCGGTTTCCGGATAGGGGAAGAGGGCTTCGGCCCGAAGGTCCACAAGGTGATCGGCCGCAAGGGCTGCCGGCACTTCGCCAACCTCCTGCTCGAGTGCTGCCATTCGGCCAAAGAGGCGACGAAAATCCTCGATTGGGAGAAGGCGAAGGCGGAGAACCCGAACCTGGAATTCAAGGAATTCCATCAGGAAAAAGCCCCTGAAACGGCAACAACACCCGCAGGCCAGCCGGCCCAGGCGGAGAAAGCCCCCCGCCCACGCATCAAGCCGATCTCGAAGGCGGAGCGGGAGGCATCGCCCGTAAGGATGACGATCGACTTGCACGTTCACAGTTATCCCGAGTCGCCGTGCAGCTCTGCCTCGGTGGACACACTGATTGAGGAGGCGAAGCGCATCGGGCTGGACGGCATCTGCCTGACCGACCACAATCACGTCTGGGAGCCGGGCCGGGTGGACGAACTGCGACAGAAACACGGGTTCCTGATCTTACGGGGGAATGAAATCACCACGAATCAGGGGGACGTGCTCGTCTTCGGCTTGGAGAAGGACATCCAGGGAATCATCGACGTGAAGGAACTCAGGCAGGAAGTCGACGATGCGGACGGCTTCATGATTGTGGCTCATCCGTTCCGGGGATTCCTCGTGGTCGGCGTGGATCAGGCCGGCTTGACCCCGGAGAAGGCCATGGAGAGACCCCTGTTCAACTACGTTGACGCTGTCGAGGTCCTGAACGGGAAGGTCACGGAAAACGAAAACGACTTCGCCTCGCGCGTTACCGAAGGCCTCGGGCTTCCCGGAACGGGCGGCAGTGACGCACACGAGGTGGGCGAGGTCGGCGTGTATGCAACCGAGTTCTATGCAGAGATCAGGAATGAACAGGATCTGATTACGGCCCTGAAGAAGGGTGCGTACGCACCCGTTGTCTTTCAGGAAGAAAAGCAGATCGGCGCACGACCTTCGTCACAATAGCAGCCCTCGAAAGAAGCGCTGTCATCTCATCTTTTCAATCCACAGGAGGAACGGACATGGCAACAGCGCAAGACTGGGAAAAACCGATTCGACGGATGGAACTTCTCATGAGGCTCAAGTCCTTCCCGGTTGCCTTCAAGATGCTCGAGAAGAAAGAGGAACTGAGTGAAGTCCCCTTCCTGCGAAGGCCGGAAGGCAAGGTTACGATGTGTCAGATGATCACGCTTGTCAGGAACTTCGACTGGACGATTGGGGCAGACCTGGACGATTTTCTCTCCCCCATGTGCCCCTCCATCATCGGCATGACAGACAACCCCGAGGCGGTCAAGGACGGAACCTTCCGGAGCATCGTGTGGGTGCAGACGAAGGAAGACGGGAAGAAATACGAGGACGCGATTCCGAGGCTTCCCATGGGTAAGTACGAAGCCGTGGCCATGGCCCCCCTGGTTTACAACCCCTTTGACCCGGACATTGTCCTCATCTACGCGAACCCCGCACAGATGATGCTCCTGATCAATGCCCTTCAATTCGAGGATTACGAAGTGATGCAGTTCTTCTGCGTGGGGGAATCGTCCTGCTCGGACGCCATCGCCCGGTGCTATTTGACGGGCAAGCCCTCCATGACCATTCCCTGCTACGGCGAGCGCAGGTACGGCCACGCGCAGGACGAAGACCTCGTGATGGCCATTCCGGCAGGGATGATGGGCAAGGCGCTGCGCGGACTGGAGGTGCTCTACCGTCGGGGGATCCGCTATCCGATCAGCTATGCGGGCGCCGAGTCAGATGTCACCCAGGCCTTTCCCGCGGCCTACGACGGTATCGAGCAACTCGAGGCCCTACGGGGAAACGACAACCGGATCCTTCTGGGGGTCACCGGCGGCATCGCAACGGGCAAGACCACGGTGGCCAACATGCTCCAGGAGCTTGGGGCGCCCATCATCGATTTTGACGTCATCGCCAGGCAGGTGGTCGAACCGGACAAGCCTGCCTGGAACGACATCGTGGCCTACTTCGGGGAACAGGTCCTCCTGGAAGACAGAACGATCGACCGAAAGAAGCTCTCGGACATCGTCTTCAGGGATATGGAGAAGAGGAAAAAGCTGGAGAGCTTCACCCACCCGCAGATCGGCATCGAGTTTCTCAAACAGGTGGGCGAGATTACCGCCGCCGACCCGAATGCGATCATCCAGGTCGTGATCCCTCTGCTGGTCGAACTCAACATGCAGTACATGTTTCATAAACTCTTACTCGTTCACACAACCAGGGAAACCCAGATCGAGCGCCTCGTCTTGCGAGACGATATCAGCGAGGAAGAGGCGGGCCGCATCCTCGACGCCCAGTTGCCGATCGACGAGAAGCTTGGGTTCGCAGACTTCGTGGTCCGCAACGAGAAAGACCTTGACGAGACTCGGAAGCAGGTCGAGGATCTCTGGAAGAAGCTCAAGGAGGTCCAGGCGGAGAGGAAGGCCGAGAAGACGAAGTAGCAGGCGCGGTATCTCCCGCCCAATCCCTGGCAGTCACGGTGTGCTTGCAGCGCGGTCGCGATCCTTGACCACGAGATCGACCTCGCAGTCCAACACGTGCAGGAGCTGCAGCACCTGATCAATGGATTTCCGGTAGTTTGCCTGATCCAGAATTCGATAGAACTGGGTAGCGGACGTTCCGAGGCGTCGAATGATCTCCCGCTTGCTCAAAGGGCTTGCCTCAACCCTCTTCTGGGCCTCCAAGGTGAGCTTGTACAGCATAAGATCCCGCATGTAGCCCGGATCCTCGTTGTATTCGAGCACGTAGTCAATGTGTACCGTTCCTTCCGCACCTGAGGCGAGAACGTACGTGAACGCCTCCCTGCCAAACTCTTTGTCTACAAACAACTGTTCAATCGGATCCTCCCGGCTGGGTTGCACCTCTAGCTTCGCATAGGGAAACAGGAAATGCTTCGACGCTGTCCATACCTCGAAGGCCTTCTTCCGATTGTTGGTTGTTACCTTCCTGATCTTCACAGCAGGCCTTCCTCCATGAGTCGCCGGATAAGGGTCAGAAGCCGTCTGCTTGGTTTGCCTCCTAGTACCCTCATATTGTCCAGGTCCCACTTGAGAACGAGTCTTCCGTCCCGATACACGTGAACATGCCGGGGGCTGTGGTCTCCCTTCCAGGTCAGAAAACTGTAGTTTCCCCGACGAATCGCGCCCACCTAAAATGATACCTCTCAAGGTAACACTTGTCAAGTAAGATGTTCACCTTTGGACCCACAGATGCGAAAGGCTTGCCAAGGAGAAACGGGCTCTCTTCTTGCAGGGTTTGCGGTGAATCAAAGTAATTCGCAGACCAGAGGTCGCCAGGGAAACGAGACCTTCCGTTCACACTGGACACGCACATCTCGAGAAAGGTATAAACGCCGGTGATACACCGCCAACCAGGAGGAACTCGATCATGCCCATCGCGAAGAGCGTGAAGGACGTAGAGGTGGTGGCCCTGAAGATGGACCCCCCGGTCGTCCTGGAAGAGACAGCATCCGTTGGGGACGTCCTCCGGCAGATGCAGGAGAAGAGATCCGGCTACGCCCTGCTCTGCCGTGAAGGCAGGCTTTCGGGTATCTTCACTGAACGGGACGTACTCACGAAGGTCATCGGGGCCGAAGGCGCACTGAACAAGCCCGTGTCCGACTTGATGACCCGCGACCCTGTCTGCCTCCACGAAAAGGACCCGATCCGGAACGCGATCCTGCACATGCACAGGGGCGGCTTCCGCAACATTCCTATCCTGGACGAGCAGGGCAAGATCATCACCTGCGTCCGACACAAAGATATCGTGCACTATCTTGTAGAGCACTATGCTCAGCAGGTCCTCAACCTGCCGCCGGACCCGGACAACATGCCCGAAACGCCGGAGGGGGGGTAATGATCTCATGACCAAAGCCTCCATACAGAAACAAGAGCTTGATCGTGTGACCATCCTTTTCTGCGGGGACTCGGGCGATGGAATGCAGCTCACCGGTTCCCAGTTCACGGCCACGTCCGCCCTGTTCGGGAACGACGTCAGCACCTTTCCGGATTACCCTTCCGAGATCCGAGCCCCTGCCGGTTCGCTGGCCGGCGTATCCGCTTTCCAGCTCAATTTCTCCAGCATCCCCATTCACACACCCGGCGACACGCCGGACGCGCTCGTGGCAATGAACCCTGCCGCCCTGAAGGTCTACCTGCCCAAGCTGAAGCCCAAGGGGATGCTGATCGTCAACAAGGACGCCTTCACCGACGTCAACCTGAAGAAGGCCGGGTACGAAGAAGACCCGCTGGAAGATCCGGAACTCACCAGCCAGTACCAGCTCCGGAAGGTTCCGATCACGACCCTGACGGTCAACGCCCTCGAGGACCTGGACCTGGGCAACAGAGCCAAACGCCGGTGCAAGAACTTCTTCGCCCTCGGCCTGGTCTACTGGCTGTACGGCCGTCCCACGGAGCCTACCCTCCGATGGATCCAGGACAAGTTCTCCAAGGTCCCCTCTGTGGCCGAGGCGAATCGAAGGGCCCTGGAGACGGGCCACCAACTGGGGGAGACCGAAGAGTCCTTTGCCGTGAACTACCACGTTGCCAAGGCCTCCACCGAGCCGGGCACCTACCGCATTGTGAACGGAAACGAGGCGAGTGCCCTTGGCTTCGCCACGGCGGCACGACTGGCAGGGAAGCCCCTGGTATACAGCTCCTATCCAATCACGCCGGCCACCGACGTGCTGCACGAGCTGGCCAAGCTCAAGCACCTCGACGTCCGCACCATCCAGTACGAGGATGAAATCGCGGCCATGGGATCGGCCATCGGCGCGGCCTTCGGCGGGACCTTCTCGCTCACCGGTACCAGCGGTCCCGGGGTCTGTCTGAAGAGCGAAGCCATCAACCTTGCGATCATGCTCGAGCTTCCCGTTGTCATACTGAACGTGCAGCGGGGCGGCCCGTCCACGGGCATGCCCACCAAGACCGAACAGGCAGACCTGCTGCAGGCCTTTGCAGGCCGGAACGGCGAGAGCCCCATCCCGATTCTGGCTGCGGCCAATCCGGCGGACTGCTTCGATGTTGCCATCGAGGCATTTCGCATTGCCGTGCGCCACATGACCCCGGTCTTCATGCTCACCGACGGTTACATCGCCAACGGTGCCGAGCCGTGGCGGATCCCGGGATTCGAGGATCTGGAATTGATCGAAGTGACACACCCCTCCGACCCGGAGGGCTTCCTGCCCTACGAACGTGACGATGCCACACTCGCCCGGCCCTGGGCCATTCCGGGCACGCCAGGGCTGGAACATCGCCTGGGCGGTCTCGAAAAGCAGGACGGGACCGGTGCGGTGAGCTATGACCCGGAAAACCATGAGCACATGTGCCGCCTTCGGGCCAAGAAGGTGGAGCGCATCGCGGATTTCGTGCCCGAGGCGAGGGCCGACGGCCCACCCGAGGGTGACTTGCTCGTCCTGAGCTGGGGCGGAACCTTTGGCGCCGTTTACAGCGCCTGCCAGGAAGCCCGGACGAAAGGGCACTCCGTTGCCCACTTTCACCTCCGCTATCTGAACCCCTTCCCGCGCGGTCTGGGAAAACTGCTTTCGAGCTACAACAAGGTCCTCATCCCGGAACTCAACCTCGGGCAACTCGCCTTGCTGATCCGGGCAAGATTCCTGGTCGATGCGGTTTCCTTCACAAAAGTCAAGGGAAGGCCCTTCACCATTTCCGAGGTGAAAGAGAAGATCGAGGAGGTGCTCTCATGACCAGCACAGCAGAATCCAGGCCGCTCACCCGAAAGGACTTTGCCTCCGGCCAGGCCGTCCGGTGGTGCCCGGGTTGCGGGGACTATGCCATCCTGGCCCAGGTTCAGCAGACCCTCCCCAAGCTGGGAATCCCCCGGGAGAACTTCGTGGTTGTCTCCGGGATCGGGTGTTCCAGCCGCTTTCCCTATTATATGAATACATACGGCATCCACTCGATCCACGGCCGCGCCCCCACCCTGGCGACCGGATTGAAGTGCGCCCGGCCCGACCTGCAGGTATGGGTCGTAACCGGTGACGGCGACAGCCTCGCCATCGGCGGCAACCACTTCCTGCACGCCCTGCGCCGCAACGTGGACATCAACATCCTGCTCTTCAACAACCGGATCTACGGCCTGACCAAGGGCCAGTACTCGCCCACGTCGGAGCTGGGAAAACGGACCAAGTCCAGTCCCCAGGGTTCGATCGAGAACCCGGTCAATCCGATTGGGGTGGCCATCGGCGCGGAGGCAAGCTTCATCGCCCGCACGGTGGACATGTTCCAGCAGCACATGTCGGATGTACTGCTCCGGGCCGCCGAGCACAGGGGCGCCACCCTGGTGGAGATCGCCCAGAACTGCGTGATCTTCAACGACGGCGCATGGAAGCACCTGACCGATCCGGACGCAAAGCTGGAAAACGTGCTCTACCTCGAGCACGGCAAGCCAATGCGGTTCGGACAGAAACGTCAGAAGGGAATCCGCCTGAACGGGTTCCAACCCGAGGTGGTCGATGTGGCTGAAGTGGGGGAGGAAGACCTGCTCGTCCACGACGAAAAGGCAGAGCAGCCTACCCTGGCCTACTTTCTCTCCAGAATGGGCCCGCCCGAGTTCCCCACCCCGGTGGGCGTCTTCCGTTGCATCGACAAGCCCATCCACGACCAGCTTCTGCTGGAACAGGTCCGGGAGGCGGAAGCCCGGAAGAGCCCGGACATGAATGCCCTATATCGCCAGGGGCAAACCTGGGAAGTGCCTCAGGGCGCGAAATAGAGGAGACACGAAATGCGATGCCCAAGCTGCAATCACGACAACCTTCCCGGTGCGGATCACTGCGAAAAATGCCACGTCAGCCTGACGCAGAAGGACGTGCCCAGCGCCCGGATCGAAAGCGCTCTCGGACAAAGCCTGCACGAGGACAAGGTCCAGGCGCTGAACCCGGTGGAAGCCTTCTCCGCCCCGGAGGACACTTCCCTCCACGAGGCGATTCGGATGATGCGCGAGAAGAAGATCGGTTACCTGCTGATCACGGATGTTGAGGGGAGACTCTGCGGCATCTTCACCGAACGGGATATCCTCTACAAGGTGGCCGGGAAGGTGAAAGACCTGGCCGCCCAACCGGTCAGCCATTTCATGACCCACGACCCGGAGGTGATTCGTGGGGACCAGCTCCTCGCCTCGGCCCTCCAGCGCATGATGGTAGGCGATCTGCGCCACTTGCCGCTCGTCGATACAGAAGGCAGCCCGCACCACATCCTCCGTTCCAGGGACATCATCAACTACCTGGCATTCCTCGTGGAAGGCATTCTGGAACCGCAATCCGAAGCGTGAAGCACTGACGAGGCGTTGAGAAAGAGCTTGACAGGATCAACGTTTTGTGCAATTATTTTTGTACAAAACAGTGGGGAGAGTGCATGAAGAAAGTCAACATATCGGAAGTTCGGAATCACCTTCCGTCCCTGCTCGATGAAATCGCCCTTTCGAACGAACCCATCGTGGTCACCCGGCACGGCAAACCCGTGGCAAAGATCCTGCCCTTTCGCACAGGCAAATCCGGGCGGACCCGCTATCCTCTGCGAGACCTGCCCATACGGGTATCCAAGGACTTCGACAAACCTGCCCCTGAACTCTGGGAAGCGCTCGAAACATGATCATCCTGGACACGCAGGCCTGGCTCTGGTGGCTGCATGACCCCTCGCGTCTGTCGCGTCGTTCCCTTTCGAAAATCCAATCCGCCGAAAAGAAGAAGGGAATTCGCGTTTCCGCCATATCGGTGTGGGAGATAGCTGTAAAGACAAACCTGGGCAAGCTCGAATTGCCCCTCGAGATCAACGAGTGGTATGAACGGGCTCGTTCCTACCCAAACCTCGTGGTAGAACCCCTTTCCCCTCTGGATGCAATCGGCAGCACCCAGCTGCCCGGGCGATTTCACAAAGACCCAGCCGACCGGATGATCATCGCCATGGCGCGCCGACACGGCGCCCCCCTGGTCACCTCGGACTCGAGGATCCGCGCGTATCCACATGTAGAGACGATCTGGTAGGGAATCCCGCGGTCAGAACGACAACCTTCATCTGAGCTTTGACAACCACCGTGACAATGATAGAATCCATGTTAGACTTGGAGGTTTGGCATGACAAACTATACTGCAAAGTATACCAAGATTGCATCCGGCTATATGGGCCAACTGATCGAGTGGCCCGAAGTCGTTACCGAAGGGAAAAACCTCGAGGACTGCCGCGCCATGCTGCGCGACGCTCTCAATGAGATGATACTCGCCTACAAGGAACTCGGCAAAGAGCTCCCGCAAGGGAACGCCCTCATTGAACAAATCCCTGCCGAGGTCGATCGTGTCGGTCAAGCGACGTGATTTGATACGGTACTTTGAGCAGAACGGTTTCTACTTGCTGAGGGAAGGAAGCAAACACTCCATCTACACCAATGGCGAAAGAACGATTCCGATCAAGAGACACAAGCAGTTTGACCGGATCACTGCAAACGAACTATGCAAACAGGCCGGACTCGATCCAAGGTTCTGAGCCACAAGCCTTCCAGGATGTCTCGAACACTACCCTGTCTACGATGTTTCTGTGCAGCATCAACGCAAGCCTAGCTTTCTCAAGCGCTTGTTGAGGGTGGTCCGTTTCATCCCAAGAATTTCGGCAGCGCCGCCGGAGCCTCCGATCTTGCCGCCCGTCGTATCGAGCACATGCTGGATGTGCCGCCGTTGCACTTCGTCGAGGGTAAGTGGGCCCACAGAGAGATCGCTCGCAATGCTGATTCCGCCTGCAGGCAACCGGACGTCCAGTTCTTCTCCGGTTGACAGCAGCACGGTACGTTCCATTACGTTCTCCAGCTCCCGGACATTCCCGGGCCAGACATAGGCCATGAGCTTTGCTGCGTCGTCCTCTGTGAGAGCAAGCTTCGGCCGGCTGTACCGCGTGGCATGCCGGGCCAGGAAGAACCTGGCCAGGAGAGGGATATCCTCCTTTCGCTCTCTCAACGGAGGAATCGTGAAGGGAAGCACATTGATTCGGTAATAGAGGTCTTCCCTGAAACGACCGGCCGCAACCTCTTCGGCCAAATCCCGGTTCGTAGCTGCCACCAGACGGAAATCGGAGTGCAAGGTGCTCGTGCCCCCTACCCTGACGAAGCTCTTTTCCTGCAGGGTCCTCAACAGCTTGACCTGCAAAGACTTCGGGATCTCCCCCACCTCGTCGATGAACAGGGTGCCGCCGTGTGCGAGTTCGAGACGACCCGCCTTCTGCTGGTCCGCTCCGGTAAATGCCCCCTTCTCATGTCCAAACAGCTCGCTCTCCACCAGGGTCTCCGGGATCGTGGTCGGGTCGACGACCACAAAGGGTCGATCGTGCCGCTCGCTCATCCTGTGTAGACGGTGAGCAAAGAGCTCTTTGCCTACCCCTGTCTCGCCCATGATCAGGACGGTTCCGTCCGAGGCGGCAACCTGGTCGATCTGGCCCAGAATCTCGAGCATGAGAGGATTCTCCGCCACGATCTCCCTGGCGTTCGATTCCCACAATCCCGTCAGCTTCACCGAGGTCTTCCGTTCCAGTTGGCTGTTGAGGAGGACCAGGTGGCCCACATAGTCGGCCAGGGAGTGGGTGATCCGAATCAGGTCGGAAATATCGAAGTGCTCGAAACAATCCGTGGTGTAGGAATTGTCATGGTAGAGCACGCCCTGCCCACCGCCCTCCACCTCGAAGGGAACGCACAGAGCGGCCTTCACCCGTGTTTCCGGCTGGACCGTACCTTCGTTTCGAACGACCAGAGGCCTGTTCTCCTGAAAGGCCTTGACGACCAGGGCCAAGCCCCATGAGAAACCCTTTTCAGAGACCTCTTTTGGACCGAGGTTGTGCCCTGCCCGCAGTGTCGGGTTGATCCTCGGGCCGTGACCAGGGAACAAGAAGATCCCGCCTCGCTCTGCTCCGAAGAATCGGGTCGTCGCCGCCACGACGCGGCTCATGAGCCTGTCCAGGTCCGAGCTGGGTTCCAGTTCCCGAATCACGTTGACGAACATCTCCAGGATCTCGACGCGGATTTCGCGCCCCACAGAAAGGCTTCCCCCAACCTCCAGGAGAGGTCGCAGATCGTCCGGAAAGAAGCCATCGGCACATCCGGTGAACCCCTTCCAAGCCTTCCGGGCCAGAGCAGCGGCCTTCGCGTGATCCCCTTGCCTCATCTTCCGGCGTGCCAGCTCGACCCTGGTCTTGGCCAACTGCGTCGGGTCTCCGGACTCGATCAAGTACTTCTCGCTCGACTCGAGCAGGGACTCGACTTTGTCTGGATTCTCTCCCTTGTCCTCGGCCTCCATTGCGGCAAGACGAAGGGCAACACCTCGCAGATGGATGTTCGGTTGGCCTATGGTCCGTTCGATTTCCTCCAGAAACCTGGCGCGGGGAAGGTATTCCGTGCCCATCCGAATCAGCTCGTAGCCGGTTTCGAGGGCGAGATCCGACACATAATGCAGCGTGAGCCCCGAGGCACGGCTTACCGCAAGAGATTCGGCAGCCCAAGTCCGAGCTTCATGGAAACGGCCCTCGTGAAAGCACTTGTAAGCGAGCCCTCCCTTCGCATAGGCGCCTGCCATGAGATTCCCGGTCTCCTGAGATTCCTCGAGGGCACCGACAAGGTGGCGATCGGCCTCCTCTCCTCTTCCGACAACGAAGAGGATGATACCGAGCAAGGCCTGAAACATGCAGGCCAAGCTTCTGTCAGACCTCGCAAGGGCCAGCCGGCGGTGATGCTCAACCATGCCGATCGCATCGTGAAACTGGCCCAGATACATGGCGCAATGAACCAGCGTCACCGATGCCCATGAATGAATGAGCCCTCTTTGGTCAGCCACCTCGAGACTCCGGACCGCTTCCTCGAGATGCGGCCGAGCCCTGGTGAATCTGCCTTGAATGAAATAGTACATCCCGATGAATCCGGCGGCCTTGATCCGGATGTCCTCGTCTCCCAGATCGTCCACCTCCTGCTTGCCCGAGGAGAAGGCATCCATGGCTTCTGAAACACGGTTGCTCAGGAACAGCAGCCGTCCGAGATGCAGTTGGATCAGGGCCCGGGATCGTCGATCGCCCAGTTCCTCGGATGCGGTTCTTGCTCTCTGCAAGGTCGTCCTCAATTCCTCGAAGCCTCTCCCGAGGACCATACAGAGGCCGGAGAATTCCAGGCTCGCAGGAACGAACAGGGCCTGGTTCTTCGGGTCGACAAGGTGCTCTGACAGCCGGCTCAGCACGTGATGCAGGTGTTTCCATGCCTGTTCGCTTTGTCCGGCCTTCAGGGCCTCCTGGGCCAGATTCCTCTCGATTTGAGCGGCCTCGGTCGCTTGTCGGGACCTCATGAGCCTGCATTCCTTTGCTTCTGGAGTTGCTGACAACGGTTCCCTCGAACAGCTCAAGTCTAGAGGAGAGCCGTATTCCATGTCAAGCAACAAGACCCCATAGGGTCTTGTGGTGGCACGATAGGGTCAAACTTTTTGCTCCCTGAAAAGATTTTCCATTGAATTCAATATGTTACTAATAGACTCGGGATGGCATAGCTCTTGCTCTCTACTGCTCGGCCAAGTGCGTCTCCAATCCATTCTACCGAAGGAGAGAGAAGGATGAAGCGAATCGTCTGGGACATGAAGAAGTGCACGGGCTGCAGGGTCTGTGAAGCGATCTGCAGCCTCGTAAAAGAGGGGGAATTCAACCCGGTGAAGGCCAGGGCAAAGGTGGTGCGCACCGTGGAGCGGAGCATCCTCCACAAGGTCAGGGTGACCTGCCTGCAGTGCGAGGAACCGAACTGCAAGGCGGTCTGCCCGACCGGAGCGATTACGGTAGACGACAGAGGGGTCAAGGTCACCGACGAAGAAAAGTGCATCGGCTGCAAGATGTGCGAGGTGGCGTGCCCGGTCGGGGCCATCGCAGTGAATGCGGAGAAGGGGGTCTCGCTCAAGTGTGACCTCTGCGGCGACCAGGAGGAGCCTCAGTGCGTCAAGTACTGCTACCCCGGGGCCCTGCAATACCTGCCGGATGAACGGGTGGGAATCACCCTGGCCAGGGCCAAAGCAGAGAAATATGTCGAGATGACCGCAAAGGAGGCGTGAGAATGTCCAGAGCCGGTAAGATACTCAAGGTCGATTTGACGGACGGCAGCATCGAAAAGGTACCGACCGCGCCCTACACCCGTGACTACATCGGCGGACCCGCAATCGGCGCGAGACTCATCTACGAACACGTTTCCCCGGGTGTCCGCGGTAAGGACCCGGAGAACATGCTTACTTTCAACACAGGTCCTCTCACCGGCACCCTACTAGGAACCAAGTGCAACGTCATGGCCAAGTCGGCCAAGATGACCAACAGCACTCTGGTGACTGCGGGCATGGGAGGGCAGTTTCCGGCGGAGATGAAGTTTGCCGGGTACGACAACATCGCCATCACCGGAAAGGCGGATGAACCCGTGTACCTGTTCATCGAAAACGAGAAGGTGGAGATCAGGGACGCGAGACACCTCTGGGGCCTGGATACGGAGCAAGTACAGGTAAGGATCAGGCAGGAGCTCAAGGATCCCGACGTTCAGATTGCCTGCATCGGGCCCGGCGGGGAGAATGGGTTCGTGGGCTCCCTTGTCATTCACGACATCCAGAACGCAGCGAGCCAGGGCGGCCACGGAGCGGTTATGGGCTCCAAGAACCTGAAAGCCGTTGCCGTGCGCGGCACCAAGGGCCTCAAGATCGCGGACCGGGAAGCCTTCCTGGCCCTGTGGAATGAATACTGGGAGCATCTCACCACGGGAAGAACCAGGGCCTATGCTTCGATTCTTCAGAAGGAAAGCATTTCCAGCCACGTGGACGAGTATGCGTTGAAGGGCATGGCTCAATGGGGATACGGGCCTGACGCAGGCTATGTGGTTCCTGAATTGAAGAAGGAAACGCTCCTGAGGGAGTTCGACAAGAAACACCGTGTGGGAGCCATCGGGTGCGCCTTTTGTCCGGTTCAGTGCAAGGCCAACTATGACGTGCCCGGGTTAACGAGCGGCGGCTGCAACTGCTTTGTCTACGGAACGATGCGCACCTCCGTGAAGAACCTGGATACAACGCTGTGGTTCAAGGCGGTCGACAAGATTCAGAAGTACGGGATGGACTGCAACGAAATCACCGGAATTGCGGGCTGGCTCATGCTCCTCTACCAGGAAGGGATCATCACGGCCGCAGACACCGACGGTGTGCCCATGGAGTGGGGGAGTGAAGAGGCGATCATGACGATCATCGACAAGATCGCCTACGGGGAAGGCTTTGGCAAACACTTCCGGGAAGGGATCGTACCGGCGGCCAAGGCGATTGCCGACGGGAACGGATTCTTCCTTGCCCTTCAGGACAGGAACTTCTCGATCCCCCTCATGCTTCCGGAAAGGGGGGTAACACTCAGCGGTCCGGGAGGGACGAAGGCGGTCCAGCTGGCAACCGAGTTCATCTGGTATCACCCCCCCTATGACCGACACGGCATGTATTCCCTGTTCGCACCTGTGTACGGCCTGACGGATCAGGAGATGCTCAAGCTCTCCGACGAATGGGCTTCGGAATTCGCTGAGAAGCGCACGGGAAACCCGGATGCCTGGAGGCCAGAGGTCGTGGAGGGCAAGGGCCGGTATGTATGGGCCAATGAGAACGCCATCTCCTCTTCGGATATCTCCGGGATTTGCGACGGCGGAACGGCCAGGACGCCTCACATAGGATGCGTATGGGACGTGGAACAGACGGCCGCTGCTATCGCCGCCGCCACAGGGGAACCCTGCACCACAGAAAAGCTCCTCGAGACCGTGCAGAGGCGGCGCCTCCTGGAACTCTCCTACAATCTCCTCTGCGAGCGGATGGTCGGCGACCTGGCAGACATGTCCCCGGCGTTGATGAGAATCAACATCGAGCCGGTCCCCGACGGTCCTTTCAAAGGACAGGCATGGGATATGGATGCCTCCATGCAGGCGGGGGAGGAGTACTGCAACTTGAGGGGAGTCAACCCCGACACGGGTGTGCCGAACCGGGAAGCGCTGGAAAAGGCGGGTCTCAAGGACGTGGCGGACAAGCTCGAGGAATCCGGCGATTCCCTATCCGACGAAGTGCTCAGGGCGAGCCAGGACAACCTTGTGAGGGCCGGGCTTTGAAAGAACGAAGGGACGTGCCCCAGGAATCCCTGGTGCGCGTCTTCGTGAACGGCGACTTCTTGAGTTCCATGCTTTGCACGCCCAGGGATGTGAAGGAACTGGCCGTAGGGTGGCTCTACGGCCAGGGCCACATCCGATCCCTGGGCGAGATTGCCTCCCTGGCGGCATGCGAGGAACTGCGCGATGTGCACGTTCTCTTGACAAACGGACACACCGTCAAGGAGAACACGGGGCGGATGATCCGAACCTCCGCCTGTATGGGCGGTGAAATATCCCTTGAGCAGTTCTTGAGAGACATGCCACGGCTGAATGGGGGGCATTGTGTCTCCCTTGCTAAACTGAAGTCCTTCATGAAGAAGACCCTGGCCGCGGCCTCTGCCTACAAGGAAACAGGCGGCATCCACTGTGCCGGCATAGCGTCCGCCACGGACGAGAAGCTGCTCGCCGTCTTCGAAGACGTGGGCCGGCACAATGCCTTTGACAAGGCCATCGGCAGGATGCTCATGACCCGCCTCGCCCCGGAAGAGAAGATCCTTCTCACCAGCGGCAGGATCTCCTCCGAAATGGCCTTGAAGGCGGCACACAGCCGCATACCGGTGGTTTCCACCATAACGACCGCCACGGACCTGGCGGTCCGGATCGCGGAAGATGCCGGACTGACACTGGTTGCACGTGTGTTGAGTGCTTCACCCGTGGTCCTTTGTGGTGAGGAGCGAATCGTGCCGGAGTCCATAGGCGTCTGAGGCCACTGGATTCCCGCTTGCGCGGGAATGACATACAGGGAAATCTGGAGGAAGCTGTTTGATGGGTTTTGGCTCATTTGTCGAGGGGCCCCTGTTGCGATTCGCCTTTGCCCTCTTCCTGCTGGGCATGGCGGCCAGGACGAGCTTCTCCCTCTCTACGATCCTGACAAGCTCCTCTGGCAAAGCTCGACCGTGGAGATATCTCTTCGTTTCCCTGGCCCGTTCTCTCGTCCCCTTCCACAACGGCGCAATGAAGAAGCCCTTCTATGCGTCCATTCGCTATGTCTTTCACATATGCCTGTTCGTGGTTCCCATCTTCCTGTTCGAGCACATCGTCCTGTGGGAGGAATCCCGGTTCGAGTGGGGCTGGTCGGCCCTGCCGGGGCCCTGGGCCGACCGTTTGACCCTGGTTGTCCTCTCGCTCCTGCTCGTCCTCCTCCTCAGGCGAATCATTCTGCCGCGAGTCCGCGCTTCCTCTTCGGCGACAGATTACCTCTTTCTCCTCGTCGTGTCCCTGCCCTTCCTCACCGGCTACTTCCTGTCCCACGGGAGACCGGATTTCCTGTCCGTCCTGGACAGTGACATGTGGACGATCCACATCCTCAGCGGGGAGGCCCTGTTGATCAGCTCTGCTTTTCTCTTCTGCAGGACCCGCCTGGCAGAGGACAGGTGCACGGGATGCGCGGCCTGTGTCGTGAACTGCCCGACCGGCACCCTCGAGGCAACGGACAGGGGAACTCATCGGGTCTTCAACTACTCTAATTATCAATGTATATGCTGTGGTTCCTGTGTGAGAAGCTGTCCGGAAGAAGCCGGAGAGTTGCGGCATGAGATAAGCCTTCGTAGATTCCTCCCATTCAGTGCTAAAATCCAGATACAATCGGTTCGGCTGGAGGCATGCGAGCGGTGCGGCGCCCTGTTCGTACCCGAACTGCAGGTACACAAAGTCCTTCGAACAGTAGCGGAGGAGGTTCCTCGCCTCTGCCTGGAGTGCAAGAAGGCGAGTTTCAGCAGGATTGTCTCAGGGGAGTCGGTTTCACGGGCATGACAAGAGGGGGGAGCGTGTGAAACTGGAAAAGCTTTCGGTTGTCGCTGCTTTATGTGTGTTCGTGCACCTGGGACTGGCGGCAACCAGCCAGGCAATCTACATCGATGACCAGAAAACCCTTCAGTTCATCGCCAAAGTGCAGGCACGTGCAAGCATCCGGCTGAACGATGCGGAAGGCTTCACCTTTCCGGACACACGGACCGGGGATCTCGTTCAGCAGCGTAACCTGATTCTGCTGGAAGTCGACCACGACCTGAGCTCCCTGACACGCAGTCTGGGTATTCTCTATCCCCTCAAGGCCCTCAAGATCGATGCAAAGTACAGGCTGGTGGGACGGTTCATGTACGAAGGCATCTACGACTATGGCCCGCAGATGTTTCAAGACGTGAAGGACAAGGACAAGGAAAACATCAGCAAGTTCAGTCAGCAGTACGATCTGTGGGAGTTCTATTTCGATTTCTCCCGGGGGCCCTGGTTCCTGCGGGTCGGCAAGCAGAACCTCGCCTGGGGCGAGACGGACATTTTCCGGCTCCTCGACTATATCAACCCCCTGGACAACACCTTCGGGGGATCTTTCGAGGACCTGGACGACCGCCGGATCCCGCTCTGGATGATTCGCGGAAACTACGACCTGGGCCGACTGGGCCCGATTTCCTCCCTGATGGTGGAGGGGTTCTGGGTGCCGGGCGGCCTGGACGCCCGCGTGGCACCCGTGGCACCTTTCGGGACCCCCTACGCAGGGCCCTTGCCGGTAGAATTCGAGTCCTTCCTGCGCGTCTACACCCCTGACAAGACCCTGTCGAACAGCCGCTGGGGCGTGAAGCTCCAGGGTCTGATTGGCACCAGCCTCAACCTGTCCGTGGCCCACTACAAGACCTTTCTCGACACGCCTGCCGCTCGTTTCGTGGTTACCGAGGATGTGCCCCTGCTCCTGGACCTGGATCTGCTGAACATGGAGATCTCTTTCCCGTCCGTGCAGATTACGGGCGGCAGCCTGAGCTACTGGGAACCGAACACGGACTCGATCATACGAGCCGAGGTGGCCATGTTCTGGGATGAGCCGGTCGTGATCCCCCAGGAAAACTTCGCCACCTTTTACGGGCCCGTGATCCCGCTCCCGCCCGGTCTCATAGACCTGGTTGGCGATATGATCGGCGTAGACCTGGGGAGTCTGGGCGTTAGCGGAATCCCCACGAACCCGCAGAGCGGCACCATCCCCAAGAAGAACATTTTTCGCTACATGATCGGTGTGGACAAGCAGGTGTGGTGCCGGCCGCTGAACAGCAAGAGCTCCTTCCTGCTCTCCTTCCAGTACTTCGGCCAGTGGGTACCCGACTACGACGACCGATTGGTCCAGGGAATTCCGTTGTATCCGAGCCTTACAAACTACCCGAAACTGTACGAGCTCGAGCAGATGTTCACAGGGCTTGTAACGACGACATACCTGAGCGGCCGCCTGAACCCCCAGTTGGCTCTGGGTTATGACGTGCGCGGCGCTTTTCTCGTACTCGCAGCGGTCAACTATGTCTGGGAACCATTCCGTTTCGGTATCCAGTACGCGGGCGTTGAAGGAAATTTCACCAATTTCGGCCTTTTCCGGGACCGGGACCAGTTGAGCTTCCTGGTCACCTACCTGCTCAACTGACGGGGACACGAAGTGGACCCGTCATCCCCGTGAAAACGGGGATCCATCGGCACAGTGTGCCGCGAAAAGAAGATGAAGAACAGGAGAAATCAAAATGCTACCGAAACGTTACAGGATGGGCATGACTCTGATCGGCCTTTGTGTGCTGCTGTGCGTGGTTCCGCAGGCCTCTGCGGACGGGTCCCCGTCGGTTTCACCGACGCCCCCCGGCGAGGTCATCGACAAGACGAACTGGGAAGAGGTCGAAGACCTGGTCCCTCATACGATCCTGAACTGGGTCAAGGGCGGCCAACTCATCCTGCACTTGGGCGAACTGAACTACGATCCGGCCATCTACGTGCCCCAACATGCACTGGATGCCCGCCAAAGCAACGTCGGAAAATATGACATCGACGAGGCCGGCTGGGCTGTCGAGACTGCTACGGGAAAGCCCGCGATGGACATCATCGGATTCCCGTTTCCGGAGATAGATGTGAACGACCCGAAGGCCGCTGAAAAGATCATGCACAACAAAATGTACACATGGTACGTCATGGGAGACTTCTCTTTTACCTATCAGCTCCTGTGGATCGGTCCGTCCACCGGTCTCGAGCGGACCGTTGACATGAAAGCGCAACAGACCAACCTGCTGGGTTGGCCGGGCGTGAAGGACCTCAAGAACCCGGATAAGGTCGAGAAGCGCATCATTGGCGTAGCCACCGCGCCGATGGATGTGAAGGGTACGGCGATCATGACGTGGCGTTACATGTCACCCGACAAGCAGGACAGCACCTTTGGCTACATCCCTGCCATAAGGCGTGTACGGCAAATGAGCCCTGCCAATCGATCCGACGCGATCGTGGGTTCGGACATGTGTTTGGATGACAGCAACGGTTATGACGGCAAGGTGCAGGCCTTTGAGTGGAAGCTTCTGAAAAAACAGGAGGCAATCGTCCCCTACCTGGACCCGAATCCTCAGCCCCTTGGAAAGAACGAAAAGGGCGAATGGTGTACGACGAAACAACAGAAATACGTGGCATACGGATTTGAAAAAGAGGGATGGCAGGGAGCGCCGTGGGCGCCCACGAACTACGTCTGGGTCAAGCGCCCCGTCTACGTGATCGAGATGCGCTCAAAGGACAAGTACTACAATTACGGGACACAGTACCTGTGGATCGACGCGGAGACGTATGCCGCCCACTACAAAGTGATTCATGACCGGGCGGGTGACTACTGGAAAGGTTTGTTTTCCGCCCTCACCGGATACGAGAGCCCCGGGAAAGAACTGCGGGTGCAAGGGCTCGCACATGGTGGAATGGTTGACGACAAGAACGGTCATGCAACAGGCACCGAACTGGCCAGTCCGCGAAACATCGTCAATTTCTTTGTTGATCTCAATGAGAGGGACTTCACCATCGCCGGGTTCGCGAAATTCTGTCAGTAGATCGATCGACTCTACTCACAAACGCGGCTCGCCGCGCGCTTTGCCGGAAAGGAGCGGAAGATGACCGAAACGCGAGGCATCACCAAAGAGGACATTTACCTCAAGGCCCGCTTGATTTCCGAGGGCGTGCGGGTCGAGATGGCGGACGTGCTGCCAGACACGTCTGCCATGGACAAAGAGGAGGTTGTCCTCCCGGATAAGCTGGACCTGGACGACATCGACGGCATCCTCGATCTGATGAGGAGGTCGAACATGCAGCGGGAGTCCAACCGGTTTCTGGGCCAGACGTTCATCCTCGACGGCTCGGGCCTGCTGGCTCCGGTCTATCCCAACAAGCACTCCCGCCTGGACCTGGTCATCGACGGGGATGTGGCCACAGTATCCGACGGAGGCGAAACTCTCGCGACAGGGCGCTTCCCCCCTCGCAAGGAGTGGCTCAAGGAGAAGATCAGCAACGGGATGCCCATTACCACCGTCCTGCCCGGCATGTCCGCGGCTATCATCAATGTCCTGTTCAACCTCTCCTGCATGAACTACAACGCGAACCGGGGATGCCGTTACTGCAACTTGTTCGCCAACCCGGTCTCCAAGAAGATCGTCAAGCTGCCCAAGGAAACCCTGCAGAAATACGCGAGCTATCAGGCTGAGGCCGTCAAGATCGCGACCGACAACGGCTGGCGCGGCAACCTGGCCGTGAGCGGTGGCGCACTACCCCCGGCACTACGGGGTGAATACCTGGAACGACTGGAACTGGTCCTCAGCACGATCCGCGAGGCCCTGGGTGACGAGACCTTCGG
>Ga0180434_10001719_pt1 | contig 30747 bp, 30 predicted proteins | sample SS_ome_7_FD_132453 | JGI IMG/M metagenome (GOLD analysis project Ga0180434, IMG submission 132453) | Hypersaline lake sediment archaeal communities from the Salton Sea, California, USA - SS_1_D_2 metaG | ecosystem: Environmental > Aquatic > Non-marine Saline and Alkaline > Hypersaline >... | reverse complement strand
GCCGCGGCTGCGGCAGTTGAGGTGGTCGAGACCGCTGAGGTTGCCGATATCGCCGAGGCGGCCGAGACCACTGCGGCCGTCGAGGTCGCTGAAGCCGTCGAGGTCGTCGAGGCCGCCGACGCCGCTGAAGCCGTCGAGATCACCGCGGCCGTCGAGGCCGTCGAGGCCGCCGACGCCACTGAAGCCGTCGAGATCACCGCGGCCGTCGAGGCCGCTGAGGTCGCTGCGGCCCCGAGTGTTGCGGTTGGGTCGAGCGGCGCCAAGGCGAACGCGAGTGACCGCGCCGGCATCGGCACACCGAAGCGGTCCGCCCCTCGGGCGGCCAACAAGCCCGCTTCATCGGGACGCCTCGCCGGATAGCGCTATCTGTGTAGTCGGCACCCCTGTTCGCGACATCCGGGCAGGGGTGCCGAGCGCCTCACCGTCGTTAAGTTTCGGGGAGGTAAGAAATCGCTCAAACTGGGAGTTTCAGCTTTCTTCTCAGTTCATTCTCAGCTACTCTTGAGAATCCGAGTACGAGAGGCGGGTGGTTCTGCGTGCGGGGCGCGTTCGGTCCGATTCTGACGACGGGGGTCGCGTTGGCGGCCTCCGCCGTCGTGGTGGCCAACCCCGTCGTTCCGTCCGGCTCGGACGTCCAGATTCCGGCAGTCCAACTCTCGGCGGGCACCGGTGATGCCCTCGGCATGCTCGACGAGGACTTCCTCAATGCGATCGCACCGGACCCGCCCGAATCGACCAACCCGTTCGGAGTCATCCGGGACCTGATCACTTCCCTCGCCGCTGATGCCACGTACCTCGGCACGAATGTGATCGTTGATGCGTTCGTGGCCGGGGCGACCGCCGTCACCCAACCGGAGTTGACGGCCTTCTCGATGCCCTACGTGCAGCCGCCGCAGCCGTCGCACAGCCCGGTGCAGTCGGAACCGCTGCTCGCCGCTTACTTGGCCCCCGATCTGAACAATCCGATCGGTGGGGTCACCGATATCACCCCCGTCGTGGCTGAGGTAGTCACCGCGGTGATTGACGACGTCAGCTATGTCGGCGATCAACTGGTCGCCGCTGCCTACGCCGCGGGCGCGGTGCTGGCCGCTCAACCGGGGCTGATGATCGATACCCTGGAGGCCCTGATCGCCGGTGACGTCGGCAAAGCCTTGGAGACTGCCGTCGAGGTGGTCGTCGCGCCACTGGGGCCGTCGAGAATCATTTTCGACGCCATCCGCACCGTCATGGAGAGGCGTCTGCTTCCGGTCTTGTCCGTGTCGGCGCCCGAGACGGCTATCCCGGTTTCGGTTGCCGGTGTGACCGCCGCCGGGGCGGGGATCGCCGCGCCGGATGTCGGTCTCCGCGTCGAGTCGGAGAACCGGCGGGCGGTCTCCGAACAGCCGGTCGTCGTCCCGCGTCCCACGGCCAGCACCCCGGCAGCACCGCCGGCGGCTGGCATCGGGACCATTGAGTCCGCCACTGATTCTGAGTCCGCCACTGATTCCGGCGACGTGGTGGACGACACGATCAGCGACAAGGTCAGCGAGGTGGCAGGCGACGGGATCGGCGAAGTGACAGCGCCCAGGCCCACCGCCCGGCCGGGACGTTCCGGAGTTGTCGGCGGCGCCGTGAGCGGTGTGCGCGATACCGCGCGGGCCGGTCTGCGCGAGATCGGCGATACCGTCCGGAAGGCCACCGGCCGGGCCGCGAAGGCGGCCGCCGGACGCAGCGCCGATAAGTGAGCCGGCCTGCCCTGATGATGGCAGAATCCGCGATATGCGGATGTCGGCGAAAGCGGAGTACGCCGTCCGTGCCATGACGCAGTTGGCCTCGCTGCCGCCGGGCGTCCTGATCAAGACCGATGACCTCGCCCGGGCCCAGGGCATACCCGCGCAGTTCCTCGTCGATATCCTCTCGGCTCTGCGGGCCGATCGCCTCGTGCGCAGCCACCGCGGCCGCGACGGTGGCTATGAACTGGGCCCGCCGGCCGATCAGGTCAGCATTGCCGATGTGTTGCGCTGTATTGACGGGCCGTTGGCGAGCGTGCGCGATATCGCCCTGGGGGAGCTGCCCTACTCCGGGCCCACGACCGCGCTGACCGATGTGTGGCGCGCGCTACGGGCCAGCATGCGGTCGGTTCTGGAGGAGACGACGCTCGCAGACGTCGCATCCGGCGCCCTGCCCGAACACGTCAGCCGAATGGCGGGCGACTACCGGACCCAGGAGGACCATCGTGGCCGTCGGAGCGGGTGAGAAACAGATCACGCGCGTCGAGCGCCTGGGCCGTATCGGCCCGAACTGGTTCGCCTCGGTGATGGGCACCGGGATCGTCGCAACGGCGGGAGCCACCCTCCCGGTGGATCTCCCCGGCCTGGGGCCGCTCACCCGTGCGGTGTGGGTGATCGCCGCGGCGATGTTGGTCATCTTGGTGATCGTGGTCGGTGGGCACTGGCTGAGCCACCCGACCGTGGCCCGTCGTCACGCGGGCAACCCGCAGATGGCCCATTTCTATGGAGCCGCGCCGATGGCACTGCTGACTGTCGGAGCCGGCTCTCTGCTGGTCGGCGTCGATATCGTCGGCCAGCAGGCGGCCGTGACGCTGGCCTGGGTGCTCTGGACGGCCGGGACACTCGGGGGCCTGTTCACCGCGGTGAGCATCCCGTACCTGATGTTCACCCAGCACAGCGTGGAACCCGACGCCGCGTTCGGTGGCTGGCTGATGCCGGTGGTTCCGCCGATGGTCTCGGCGGCCGCGGGGGCCCTGCTGATTCCGCACACCCCGCCCGGTGCGGCCCGCCAGACCATGCTCTACGGCTGTTACGCGATGTTCGGGTTGTCGCTGATTGCCGCGTTCATCATCATCACGATGATCTGGAGTCGGCTGGTCCTCTACGGGACGTCCGGCACCGCCCGGGTGCCCACCCTGTGGATTGTGCTGGGCCCGTTGGGGCAGTCCATCACCGCGGTCGGTTTGCTCGGACACAACGCGTCCTCGGCCGTCGACCCCGCTATCGCCACAAGCCTGGACATCTTCGCGATCATGTTCGGGGTGCCGGTGTGGGGATTCGCCGTGCTGTGGATCGCGTTGGCCTCCTCCCTCACCCTCCGAACGCTTCGCCGCGGGATGCCGTTTGCGCTGACCTGGTGGAGCCTGACCTTTCCGGTCGGCACATTCGTCACCGGCACCACCCAGTTGGCGTTGCATACCGGCCTGCCGGCTTTCCGGGTGGCGGCGCTCATCGCCTATCTGGGTCTGCTGGGCACCTGGCTGCTGGTGGCGGTCCGCACAGCCAACGGCAGCATGCGCGGAAATCTCTTGACCGCGGCACCTTCCACCGCACCGGTCCGAGCTCACAAGGACCCGTAGACGTGCAGATAGGCATGACCATGCCGGTGATGGAACCCGGCCTCGATGCCCGCGTCCTCCGGCAGTGGGCCCACGAAGTGGATGCCGGCCCGTTCTCTTCGCTGTGCTGGGGCGAGCGGATCGCCTTCGATAACCCCGAGACGCTGACCCTGCTCGGCGCGCTCGCCGCGTGGACCGACCGGGTGCGGCTGATCACCACGGTCGTGGTTCCGCAACTGCACCACCCGGTGCTGCTGGCCAAGTCGCTGGCCACCGGCGATGTGCTCTGCGATGGTCGGCTCACCGTCGGGATCGGTGTCGGTGGCCGCCACGAGGACTATCTGGCCGTCGGTGCAGACCCCTCCGCGCAAACCATGGGGGAGATGGCCGACCGGGTAGCTGTCATGAAGCGGGTGTGGTCCGGGGAGAAGATCACCGAGTCCGTCCTCCCGGTTGGCCCGCCGCCCGTACAGGACGGCGGCCCTCGCCTGCTCGTGGGCACCATCGGGCCCCGGACACTGCAACACGCCGCCGGTTGGGCTGACGGGCTGGCCGGTATCACCCTGGATTTGGATGTCGTCAAACAGGGCGAACTGTTCGATGTGGGCCGGACCGCATGGGCGCAGGCCGGCAAACCATCGCCGCACCTGGCCACCTCGTTCTGGTTCGCGCTCGGCGATCCCGAGGCGGCCCGCGCCCAGATTCACCGCCACCTGCGGCACTACATGAACTGGATTCCGGCCGGGATCGTTGATGCCATGGCGCCCGCCACCGGGTGGGCCGGCACCGAGGAACAACTCGCGGAGGTGTTGCGGGCGTTCGCCGCAATCGGAACCACTGAGGTGCACCTCATCCCTACCAGCTCCGACCTCGACCAACTGCGGCGGGCCATCGACGTCGTCGCGAACTTCTAAGGAGACAACGCCCGTGGGTTATGGCGACTACCAGATCGAGATCTACTTTCAGGGCCTCGGCGGTGTGCTGCCATCGTTGCCGATGTCGTTCGCCGAGCTGGAGTCCCGGGCCGAGCAGGCGATGTCGCCCTCGCTGTGGTCCTATGTGGCCGGGGGCGCCGGTGACGAACTGACCCAGAACACCAACGCCACCGCTTTCGCCCATTGGGGCCTGGTACCCCGAATGCTCGTCGGTGCGTCCGAGCGGGACCTGTCGGTGGAGCTATGGGGGCAGCGCTGGTCCGTACCGGTGTTCATGGCACCTGTCGGGGTGGTCGGACTGTGCACGCCGGACCGGCATGGTGATCTCGCTGCGGCGCAGGCCGCCGCGAAGACCGGCGTGCCTATGTGTGTTTCGACCCTCACCATGGACCCGTTGGAGGATATTGCCGCCGAATTCGGTTCCACCCCTGGGCTTTTCCAGCTCTACACTCCCACCGACCGGGATCTTGCCGAGAGCCTGGTCCGCCGCGCCGAGTCCGCCGGCTACACCGGGATCGTGGTGACCCTGGACACCTGGATACCGGGCTGGCGCCCTCGGGACCTTTCGACTGCCAACTTTCCCCAGCTGCGTGGACTGTGCCTGGCCAATTACATCAGTGATCCGGTGTTCCGGGCGAAGGTCGACGGCGACCTGAACGACCCGCGAAGCGCGGTTCCGCATTGGGTCAGTGTCTTCGGCAACCCGCTGACATGGGAGGACCTGCCTTGGCTGCGCTCCCTGACGACCCTGCCGCTGATCCTCAAGGGCATCTGCCATGCCGATGACGCCCGCCGTGCCGTCGACGCCGGAGCCGACGGCATTTATTGCTCGAATCACGGCGGGCGTCAGGCCAACGGCGGTCTGCCCGCCATCGACTGCCTGCCCGATGTGGTGGCAGCCGCCGGGGAGGTTCCGGTGCTGTTCGACTCCGGAATCCGTTCCGGAGCCGATGTGGTCAAGGCTCTGGCCTTGGGCGCCAGCGCTGTCGGGATCGGCCGCCCATATGTCTACGGGGCCGCACTGGGTGGAACCGACGGGATCGTCCACGTCCTGCGGGCGATCCTGGCCGAGGCCGACCTGATCATGGCCGTCGACGGCTACCCGGCTCTCAAGGATCTGACCCGAGAGGCCCTGCGCCGGCTCGTCTGACCGGAACTCGTCTGATCGGAACTCGTCTGATCGGAAGTGGTCCCGTGCCCGCTCGGAGCGGCGGACGGGATCGTTGCCTTGGGCTATCACCGTCGCCGCTACCGGCCGGTGTGCGACGCTGGTCCGGTGGCGATCCCTTCGACCCCGTCAACCCAGGTTTCCCGACTGCGTGAGAAGCAGAACACATCCCGTGAGCGGCTCGACACCATCCTGGACAGCACACCGTTGGCCACCGTGGCTTTCGTCCGCGACGGTCATCCGGTGGCACTGCCGATCGGTTTCGCCCGGATCGGTGACGAACTGGTCATCCACGGCTCGACCGGATCTCCGTGGCTGCGCACGCTGGCCGGTGGCGCCTCCGTCTCGGTCAGCGTCAGCACTCTGGACGGGGTGGTGGTGGCTCGTAGCGGTTTCGAGTCGTCGTTCCACTTCTGCAGTGCCGTGCTGTTCGGCAGCTTCGAGACCGTCGGCGACGACAAGAAGGTCAGCTACCTGGAGGCGCTGACCGAGGTGTTCATCCCCGGCCGGTGGGCCGAGATCAGGCCCAGCACTTCCCGCGAACTGGCCGCGACCCTGGTGCTGAAACTGGGAATCGGAACGGACAACTGGTCGGTGAAGATCGGTGACGGCTGGCCGGAGGACCCCGAAGAGGACGTCGCCACCGGCACCTGGGCGGGGATTGTGCCGATCACCACCACCTACGGCAACCCGCTGCGGGCGCCGGATTGCGACGAGTCGATCCCGGTTCCGGGGTCGGTGCGGGCCATGGCGGGACGGCAGGTTGATCGCCGCGGATAAGTGGGTGCCCCCGGCAGGAATCGAACCTGCGGCCTTCTGCTCCGGAGGCAGACGCTCTATCCCCTGAGCTACGGGGGCGCATAGCTGCGCCGTCGGGCGGACACAGCCTAACGCATAGGATAGTCCCTCGTGACCCCCGCCGATCTCGCTGAACTGGTGCGCTCGAGTGCTGACGCGATGCTCAACGCGCGCGGGTTGGATTCGGCCGCTCTTCCCGCCGCAGTGACCGTGGAGCGGCCGCGCAATCCCGACCATGGCGATTACGCAACCAATGTTGCCCTGCAGGTCGCCAAAAAGGTTGGTGTCAACCCCCGCGAACTTGCGGGCTGGCTGGCTGACGCGCTGGGGCAGGTCGACGGAATCGCCTCGGCGGAGGTGGCCGGTCCCGGTTTCGTCAATCTTCGGCTGGAGGCGTCCGCCCAGGGGGCCATCGTGGCGACCGTCCTGGCCGCCGGTGACCGTTACGGCCACTCCGGATTGCTCGAAGGGCGCGCCATCAACCTCGAGTTCGTCTCAGCGAACCCGACCGGCCCCATCCATATCGGCGGCACCCGCTGGGCCGCCGTCGGGGATGCGCTGGGCCGGTTGCTGAGCACCCAGGGTGCCAGCGTGGTCCGGGAGTACTACTTCAACGATCACGGCGCCCAGATCGACCGGTTCGTCAACTCGCTGGTCGCTGCTGCCAGAGGTGAGGCCGCTCCCGAGGACGGATACGCCGGCGCCTATATCGGCGACATCGCCCGGCAGGTTCTGGATAGCGCGCCGGATGCGCTCGAATTGCCGGATTCCCAACTGCACGAGATGTTCCGGTCGATCGGCGTAGCTCTGATGTTCGACCAAATCAAAGCCTCCCTGCACGATTTCGGCACCGACTTCGACGTCTACACCCACGAAGACTCAATGCACGCGGGCGGCCGGGTGGATCAGGCCGTTGCCCGGTTGCGGGCTAACGGAGCCATCTACGAAAAGGACGGCGCAACCTGGTTGCGGACCACCGAGTTCGGTGATGACAAGGATCGGGTTGTCATCAAAAGTGACGGTCGGCCCGCCTATATCGCCGGGGACTTGGCCTACTACCTGGACAAGCGGCAACGCGGGTTCGATCTGTGCATCTACATGCTCGGGGCCGACCATCACGGGTATATCGCCCGGCTCAAGGCCGCCGCGGCCGCACTCGGCGATGACCCGGATACCGTGGAAGTGCTGATCGGCCAGCTGGTCAACCTGGTCCGGGACGGTCAACCGGTGCGGATGAGCAAGCGGGCCGGAACGGTGATCACCCTCGACGACCTCGTCGAGGCCGTCGGTGTGGACGCCGCCCGGTACGCGCTGATCCGCTCGTCGGTGGACACTCCCATCGACATCGACCTGGAACTGTGGTCGACGGCATCGGCGGAAAACCCGGTCTACTACGTGCAGTACGCACACGCCCGGCTATCGGCATTGGCACGCAACGCTGCCGATCTCGGAGTTCGATCCGACACCGCACACCTCGATCTGCTCGGACATGACAAGGAGGGTGCCCTGATCCGCAGTATCGGAGAGTTCCCCCGGGTACTGCAGGCTGCGGCGACGCTGCGCGAACCGCACCGAGTCTGCCGATATCTCGAGGACCTCTCCGGCGACTACCACCGGTTCTACGACGCCTGCCGGGTGCTTCCGCAGGGAGATGAGGAGCCGGGCGAACTGCATGGCGCCCGGCTCGCCCTGTGCGAGGCCACCCGTCGGGTGATCGGCAACGGACTGGACATTCTCGGCGTCAGCGCCCCGGAGCGGATGTGAACGTCCATCCGGCCGGCCCCCGGCACGCAGAGGAGATCCACCACGGGGCGACCCCGCCCCAGCCGCAGAGCGCCGCCGAACTCTTGGCTCTGGCCCCGAACGTCTGGCCGCGCAACACCGTTCGGGGTGCGGACGGGGTGGTCCGGCTGGCCGGTCTGGCGGTGACAGAGCTGGCGGAGCGCTACGGGACGCCGCTGTTCGTGATCGATGAGGATGACTTCCGGAGCCGTTGTCGCGAGATGGCCGCCGCATTCGGCGGCGGCGCCAACGTGCACTATGCGGCGAAGGCGTTTCTGTGTGGGGAGATCGCCCGCTGGATCGCCGAGGAGGGCCTGTCCCTGGATGTCGCGAGCGGGGGTGAGCTTGCGGTCGCGCTGCGCGCCGGTTTCCCGCCCGCGCGGATCGCTCTACACGGCAACAACAAATCCGATGATGAGCTGACGTCTGCGGTCAAGACCGGCCTCGGCTACGTGGTCCTGGACTCGCTATCAGAGATCGACCGTTTGGACGCCGTGGCCGGCCGGATCGGCGCGGTACAGGACGTGATGATCCGCATCACTGTCGGAGTCGAGGCCCACACCCACGAGTACATTGCCACCGCACACGAGGATCAGAAGTTCGGCCTGTCGCTGGCCGCCGGGGATGCAATGTCAGCGGTGCGCCGAGTTTTCGCCGCCGGGAATCTGCGCCTGGTCGGCCTCCACAGTCATATCGGCTCACAGATCTTTGATGTCGGCGGGTTCGAGCTGGCTGCCCGACGGGTCATCGGACTGCTGCGCGATACCGTTTCCGAATTCGGTGTGGACAAGACCGCCCAGATCTCCACTGTCAATCTGGGCGGCGGGCTGGGTATTTGCTATGTGCCCCAGGATGATCCGCCTCCGGTGGCTGAGCTTGCCGCCAAGCTGAGCGCGATCGTGGCCGCCGAGTCGGCAGCGGTCGGGTTACCGACCCCGAGACTGGTGGTCGAACCCGGCCGGGCGATCGCCGGACCGGGGACCATCACCGTCTACCGGGTCGGCACCGTCAAAGACGTTGCCATCAGCCACGGAACCCGCCGACGCTACGTCAGCGTCGACGGCGGGATGAGCGATAACATTCGCACCTCGCTCTACGGGGCCGACTATGACGCGCGTCTTCTGTCGCGGGAGAGCATCGCGGCCCCGACGTTGTGCCGGGTCGTCGGTAAACACTGTGAGAGCGGCGATATCGTAATTCGCGATACCTGGCTGCCGGGGGACACTTCTGCCGGAGACCTGCTGGGGGTGGCTGCCACCGGCGCCTACTGCTATTCGATGTCAAGCCGGTACAACCTGATCGGCCGGCCCGCCGTGGTGGCCGTGCGTCAGGGGGCGGCGCGGCTTGTGCTGCGTCGCGAGACGATCGAGGATCTGCTCAGTCTGGAGGTACGGTGACGATGGGGACAGCGAGTAGCGAAGGCGGATCGCGCATTAGCCCAGCGAGTAGCGAAGGCGGATCGCGCATTAGCCCAGCGAGTAGCGAAGGCGGATCGCGCATCAAACCAGCAGACAGGGCGATCGGGGTCGCTGTTCTCGGCCTTGGCAACGTCGGGCGCGAGGTGGTTCGCATCATCAATGAGAGTGCGGCCGACCTGGCCGCCCGCATTGGTGCGCCGCTGGAACTGCGGGGGGTGGCTGTCCGGCGGGTGACGGCTGACCGGGGTGTGCCCATCGAGGTACTGACCGACAATGTCGAGGATCTGGTTTCTCGCGAGGATGTCGACATCGTCGTGGAACTCATGGGGCCGGTCGAGCCCTCCCGGAAGGCAATCCTCACCGCACTCGAGCACGGCAAGTCGGTGGTGACCGCCAATAAGGCCCTGCTGGCTCAGTCCACCGGGGAACTCGCCCAGGCCGCCGAACGCGCCCATGTGGACCTCTACTTCGAGGCCGCGGTGGCCGGGGCGATTCCGGTGATCCGCCCGCTGACCCAATCGCTGGCTGGAGACAGCGTGCTGAGAGTGGCGGGCATCGTCAACGGCACCACCAATTACATTCTCTCCGAGATGGACTCCACCGGCGCTGATTACGCGTCCGCACTGGTCGATGCCGGAGCGCTTGGCTACGCCGAGGCCGACCCGACCGCCGACGTGGAGGGTTACGACGCGGCCGCCAAAGCGGCGATTCTGGCCTCGATCGCCTTCCACACCCGCGTCACCGCCGATGACGTCTACCGGGAGGGAATCACCAAGGTCAGTCCGGCCGACTTCGCGGCAGCCCGGGCGCTGGGCTGCACCATCAAGCTGCTGGCGATATGCGAACGCATCACCACCCCGTCTGACGAGGGATCGCCCCAGCAACGTGTTTCGGCCCGCGTCTACCCGGCCCTGGTACCCCTGGAGCACCCGCTGGCTGCCGTCAGCGGCGCCTTCAACGCCGTGGTGGTGGAGGCTGAGGCTGCGGGGCGGCTGATGTTCTACGGACAGGGTGCGGGTGGGGATCCGACTGCGTCGGCGGTGATGGGTGATCTGGTTATGGCGGCGCGTAACCGGGTCCAGGGCGGCCGGGGGCCGCGTGAGTCCAAGTATGCGCAGTTGCCGATCGCGCCCATGGGTCTCATCTCCACGCGGTACTACGTCAGCATGAAGGTGAAGGACCTGCCCGGGGTTTTGGCCTCGGTGGCAACCGAGTTCGGCAAGCGCGAGGTCAGTATCGCCGAAGTCCGCCAGGAAGGCGTCGTTGATCAGTCCACGGGCCAATTGTGCGGTGCGCGGATTGTCGTGGTCACCCACCGGGCCACCGATGCGGCACTGTCGGAGACGGTGGCGGCACTGGCCGGTCTCGAAGTGGTCGACGAGGTCACCAGTGTTCTCCGGATGGAGGGAACCAGCGAATGAGCGTTACCAAAGCGGCGGTGCATTCTCGCTGGCCCGGTCTGATCGAGGCCTATCGCGACCGGTTGCCGGCGGCAGCCGAGTGGACGCCGGTGACTCTTCTGGAGGGCGGCACACCGCTGATACCCGCCCCCCGGCTGTCCGAACGTACCGGCTGCACAGTGCATCTCAAGGTCGAGGGTCTGAACCCGACCGGTTCGTTCAAGGACCGCGGCATGACAATGGCGGTCACCGAGGCGGTCGCCCGCGGACAACAGGCGGTGCTGTGCGCCTCCACCGGCAACACCTCAGCCTCGGCGGCGGCCTACGCCGCCCGTGCCGGTATCACCTGCGCGGTGCTCATCCCGCAGGGCAAGATCGCGATGGGCAAGCTCGCCCAGGCGGTCATGCATGGTGCCAAGATCATTCAGGTCGACGGTAACTTCGACGACTGCCTGGAACTTGCCCGCAAGCTCACCGCCGACTATCCGACCATCTCGCTGGTCAACAGCGTCAACCCGGTGCGAATCGAGGGGCAGAAAACCGCGGCCTTCGAGATCGTCGACGTGCTCGGCACCGCGCCGGACGTGCACGCGCTACCGGTCGGAAACGCCGGAAACATCACCGCCTACTGGCGCGGCTATGCCGAGTATCACCGGGACGGGGTCGCCGACAAACTGCCGCGGATGCTGGGCACCCAGGCCGCCGGTGCGGCCCCGTTGGTCCTCGGCCACCCGGTCAGTCGCCCCGAGACCTTGGCCACCGCGATCCGGATCGGGTCGCCGGCCTCCTGGGACGGGGCGGTCGCTGCGAAAGAACAGTCGGGTGGCAGATTCCTGGCCGCCACCGACGAGGAACTGCTCGCGGCCTACCAGCTCGTTGCGCGCGACGAGGGCGTCTTCGTTGAACCTGCGTCGGCCGCCAGTGTCGCGGGTCTGCTCAAAGCCGCCGAGGACGGCTGGGTCGCACCGGGTTCGACAGTGGTGTGTACGGTCACCGGGCACGGGCTGAAGGACCCGGACACCGCGTTGCGGGATATGCCTGAGGTGACGCCGCTTCCGGTCGACCCGGGCGCGGTGGTGGCAGCGCTGGGGCTTGGCTGAGGGAGTTATTCGGTGACGCTGACCCTTCCCGAAGGGCTGATTGCGAGTGCCTCGGTGGCCGCCTCCAGTGCCAACCTCGGGCCCGGGTTCGACAGTATGGGCCTGGCTTTGGGCCGATACGACGAGATCGTTGTCGAAACTGCCGCCGAGGGCCTGGTAATCGAGGTGGAGGGCGAGGGTGCCGGGGAGGTCTCCGCCGGCGACGATCATCTCGTGGTCCGCGCCGTTCGTCGGGGGCTGGCAGCAACCGGGACGGCGGCGGCTGGCCTGATTGTCCGCTGCCGCAACACTATTCCGCACTCGCGAGGTCTCGGATCCTCCGCATCGGCCGTCGTTGGAGGCCTTGCGATCGCGAACGGGCTTGTCGCCCACACCGACCTGGATCCGTTGAGTACCGCGGAGCTTATTCAGCTGTCGGGGGAGTTCGAGGGGCATCCGGACAATGCCGCAGCCTCGGTTCTCGGCGGCGCGGTGGTTTCATGGGCAGGGGCGAAGGTCGACGCGAGAGGTATCGACGGCACGCACCCCGGCTACTCCGCCGTGCCGCTGCGACTGCACCGTGCCATCAGGCTGTTCTCGGCCATTCCGGACCTCCGGTCCTCCACTGCCGAAACCCGGGCGGTGCTCCCGGCGCAGGTCGCGCACCGGGACGCACGGTTCAACATCAGCCGCGCGGCGCTGCTGGTGTGGGCGCTCACCGAACGTCCGGACCTTCTGGTACCGGCCACCGAGGATGTCCTGCACCAGCCGCAGCGCGCCGCATCCATGCCGGCGTCTTCGGAGTTCCTGCATTTCCTGCGCCAAAACGGAGTGGCCGCTGTGCTCTCCGGCGCGGGTCCCTCGGTGCTGGCCCTCACCGACGGTGCCGACCTCTCGGCCGAGGTGTTCGAACTCGGCAGAACTCTCGGATTTGCCGTCGCTGAGATGACCGTCGGCGAACCGGTGCGCTGGAGGTGCGGTGTCGGGTCCGCCGCGCCGGACCCGCGCGGTTGAGACGCGTTCTTGCCAGCGGCGGCCGAGCAGTCTATTGTCGGGAGCGTCCAGCTTCTGCAGCACGTTTGCTGTGCCGACACTAGGACAATCACCGAATTTGTGAATGTCTCATCCAGCGGACCTACTGGTCGGCCCGACAGCCGTCCGTCCTGGCATCCACTGACACCGAAGACGGTGAGCTTGCGCGTTCAGCCAATCGGCTGAGCGCAGAAAACCCCCGTGAGTTCACACCGCGAGGGAAGAAAGGAAATCCGTGACCGAAACGGACCTCATCACGGCGCAAGGCCGGAGCCCGCAGACCGATTCGTCCACCGCCGTCGGCCCCGAGAGCCCCGCCGAACCCGCGCAGAAGGCCGCTGGCGGCGGTTCATTGACCACCATGGTGCTGCCGGAGCTACGCGCACTGGCCGGTCAGGTCGGCGTCAAAGGTACCTCCGGGATGCGTAAGAACGAGCTGATCGAGGCCATCCGGGCAGTCCAGGGCGGACCCCGAGACGGCAAGGGCGGTGGCAAACACAACCAGCCCGAAAGCCGGAAAGACAGCGGTCCGGGCGCCGCCGAAAACAGCAACGGCGGCGGTGGGGAAAGCCCTGCCCCGGCCGGGTCGGCGGTCTCGAAACCGCAGGACGCTCCCGAACAGGCCGCGTCGGAGAGGCCCGGGCCGGAGCAGTCCGGGCCGGCGAGTCCAGATGACGCCGACTCATCCGGCCAGCCGGGCGGCGAGCGTCGGGCCGACCGTCCGGCGCGGGACCGCGGCCAGCGTCCCACCCGGGACGGTGCAGACGGTGCCGGGGCCAAGACCCAGTCGCGGGATTCCGGTGAGCAAGGCGGTGACTCCGGCGGTCAGCAGAACCGGGATGACGATGGTGAGGGTCGCGGCGGGCGGCGCGGCCGGCGGTTCCGGGACCGGCGTCGCCGCGGTGATCGCACCCCCGGCGAGGGCGGCGGCGATACCGAGTTGCGTGAGGACGATGTTGTGCAACCGGTGGCGGGCATCCTCGATGTGCTTGACAACTACGCCTTCGTCCGGACCTCCGGCTACCTCGCCGGCCCCAACGATGTTTACGTGTCGATGAATATGGTCCGCAAGAACGGGCTGCGCCGCGGGGATGCCGTCACCGGAGCTGTGCGGGTGCCCCGGGAAGGCGAAGGGGGCGGTGGAAACCAGCGCCAGAAGTTCAATCCGCTGGTACGGCTCGACAGCGTCAACGGCGGCCCGGTCGAGGCGGCCCGCAGCCGCCCCGAATTCAGCAAGTTGACCCCGCTCTACCCCAATCAGCGGCTCCGTCTGGAAACCTCCCCGGAGCGGCTCACGACCCGTGTTATCGACCTGATCATGCCGATCGGCAAGGGGCAGCGCGCTCTGATCGTTTCGCCGCCGAAGGCGGGCAAGACGACGATCATGCAGGACATCGCCAACGCGATCACCCGCAACAACCCGGAATGTCATCTGATGGTGGTGCTCGTCGACGAGCGCCCGGAAGAAGTGACCGATATGCAGCGTTCGGTCAAGGGCGAGGTCATCGCGTCAACCTTCGACCGGCCGCCCTCCGATCACACCCAGGCGGCCGAACTTGCCATCGAACGGGCCAAGCGGCTGGTGGAACAGGGTAAGGATGTCGTGGTGCTGCTCGACTCGATCACCCGACTGGGGCGCGCCTACAACAACGCCTCGCCGGCATCCGGACGTATCCTGTCCGGTGGTGTGGACTCCACCGCTCTGTACCCGCCCAAGCGGTTCCTCGGTGCGGCGCGCAATATCGAAGACGGCGGTTCGCTGACCATCATCGCCACCGCCATGGTCGAAACCGGCTCAACCGGCGACACGGTGATCTTCGAGGAGTTCAAGGGCACCGGCAACGCCGAACTCAAGCTCGATCGCAAGATCGCCGAGCGCCGGGTGTTCCCGGCCGTCGACGTCAACCCGTCCGGCACCCGCAAGGACGAGTTGCTGCTCTCGCCCGACGAGTTCTCGGTTGTGCACAAGCTGCGCCGGGTGCTCAGCGGCCTGGACAGTCATCAGGCGATCGACCTGCTGATGAGCCAGCTACGCAAGACCAAGACGAACTACGAGTTCCTGGTGCAGGTGTCCAAGACGGCCCCGGGCACGATGGACTCCGACTAGTCGGTCCTACCGGTCCCGGGAGATGGACACCAACGGGATTTGGCGTTGCGTCGACGAGCAACGTGCCGGCCTCGCCGATCTGCTCGGGGCCCTCGACGCCGAACAATGGACGGCGCCGTCGCTGTGTGATGGCTGGCGGGTGCGGGATGTCGCCGCCCACCTGACCCATTCCCGGATGCCGCCGCTGCGGATGGTCATCGAGGCGGCGAGGTCCGGCTTTCGGTTCGACCGGATGATCCTTCGACTCGGGCGGCAAGACCCGCGCACGCAGGTGGAGATCACCGCCGCCTTGCGGGCCATGGTGGGGTCCCGGACCAGGGTTCCCGGAACCAGTGTGCAGCAACCGCTGATCGAACTGCTGGTGCACGGCCAGGACATCGCGGTGCCGCTCGGAGTCGACCTGCCGATGCCGTGCGATGCTGCGGCCGAAGCAGCCGCGAGGCTGTCCACCATGAAGTTCCCGATCAATGGCAGCCGGCGGCTGCGGGGAATTCGGCTGGTCGCTACCGATACGGATTTCGAAGCCGGTGCAGGCCCGGAGGTGACGGCTCCGATCCGCGACATCGTCATGATGCTCGCCGGTCGCGCCGATGCGTAGCCATGCAGTGTCCCGACCGACCCCGACCGGCAGAACCGGCCCGTTTGGGCTGGTGGCGAACGAACTGGCATACTGAGCGGGACCCCCTCGGGTACCGGTTCACGCCATTGCAACGGGCGACCCGGCGACCATGAAATGCAGAGGAAACCATGAAGAGCGGCATTCACCCCGCCTATGTCGAGACCACCGTGGTCTGCGGCTGCGGCAACAACTTCACCACCCGTAGCACCAAGGAGAGCGGCCATATCGTCGTCGAGGTCTGCTCCCAGTGCCACCCGTTCTACACCGGCAAACAGAAGATTCTCGACAGCGGCGGTCGGGTGGCGCGTTTCGAAAAGCGCTACGGCAAGCGGACGGCCAAGGCAGCCGACGCCGGAGCGGAAACCGCCGGCAGCTAGCTTCATCGCCGACGCCCGCCGCTCGCGTGTGCGAGCGACCGGGCGTCGGTCTCTGTTCAGGTACCGCACTTCGACATCGTGAGAGGACCGGCGATGACGCAGAGCGCCCCCGCGGTTGCGATCGAGGCGGTGCTGACCGAACATGCCGACCTCGAACGCCAGTTATCCGAGCCGGAACTGCACAGTGACCCCGCCAACGCCCGGCGGGTGGGTAAGCGGTTTGCCCAGCTGGCCCCGATCGTGGCGACCTACCGCAAGCTCGACACCGCGCGCGGCGACCTCGAGGCGGCCCGGGAGCTGGCCGCCGATGACCAATCGTTCGCCGCAGAGGTGACCGAACTGCAGGCCAGGGTCGCCGACCTCGACGATCAGCTCACCGATATGCTGGCGCCCCGCGACCCGCACGACCCCGATGACATCCTGCTGGAGGTGAAATCCGGCGAGGGCGGGGAGGAGTCGGCGTTGTTCGCCGCCGACCTGGCCCGAATGTACATCCGCTACGCCGAGCGGCACGGCTGGACGGTGACCGTCCTCGACGAGACGTTCTCCGATCTGGGTGGGTACAAGGAGGCCACCATTGCGATAGCCGCGCGGGGCAATGCGGCAGACGGGGTGTGGTCGCGCCTGAAGTGGGAGGGTGGCGTTCACCGGGTGCAACGGGTGCCCGTCACCGAGTCGCAGGGCCGGGTGCACACCTCCGCGGCCGGGGTGCTGGTCTATCCCGAGCCCGAGGAGGTCGAGGAGGTGCAGATCGATGAATCCGATCTGCGCATCGATGTCTACCGTTCGTCCGGTAAGGGCGGCCAGGGGGTGAACACCACCGACTCCGCGGTGCGCATCACCCACCTGCCCACCGGCATCGTGGTGACCTGCCAGAACGAGCGATCCCAGTTGCAGAACAAGGCCCGCGCCATGCAGGTGCTGGCCGCCCGACTGCAGGCGGTCGCCGAAGAGCAGGCGGAGGCAGATGCCTCCGCGGACCGGGCCAGCCAGATTCGTACCGTCGACCGTTCCGAGCGGATCCGGACCTACAACTTCCCGGAGAACCGGATCGCCGATCACCGGATCAACTTCAAGGCGCACAATCTCGATCAGGTGCTCGAGGGTGACCTCGACGCACTACTCGACGCGCTGGCGTCGGCTGACAAGCAGTCCCGGCTCCAGCAGACATGATGCGGTCAAGCGTCAGCCGGGGTCCGGCGGCCCGCGTGCGCGCGGCTATCGTCGCCGCCACCGAGACGCTGACCAAGGCTGGAATCGATTCGGCCCGAAACGATGCCGAACTGCTGGCAGCGCATGCAGCGGGCGTCGACCGGGGCCGGTTGGTTCTGGTGGACTCTCCCGGCGCCGACTTCTACGACCGCTTCGGTGCCGCGGTCGCCGCCCGCGCACGGCGAATTCCGTTGCAACACATCACCGGAACCGCCACCTTTGGACCGGTGCGCCTGGAGGTGGGGCCGGGGGTGTTCATCCCGCGGCCGGAAACCGAGCTTCTTCTGGAATGGGCCCTCGCCCAGGACCTTCCCGGTAAGCCGGTGATCGTCGATCTGTGCACGGGTTCCGGTGCGCTGGCGCTTGCGCTGGCCGCCGGTCGGCCCGACTCCCGGGTGATCGCGGTCGAGGACGATTCCACGGCACTGGGCTACGCCCGGCGCAACGCGGTTACGACCCGGGTGCACATCGTAGCCGGGGACGCGACCGACCCCGATCTTCTCACCGAACTGGCTGACGGCGTCGATTTGGTGGTGGCCAACCCGCCCTATATCCCGCTGGGTGCGGCGCTCGACCCCGAAGTCGCCGAGCACGACCCGAAGCGCGCACTGTTCGGCGGGGTCGACGGTATGGCCGTGATCACTCCGATCGTGCACCGGGCCGTCCACTGGCTGTGCCGGGGCGGCCTGCTGGCCATCGAACACGATGACACCACCTCGGCGGCCACCGTTGACACCATCACTGCCACAGGTGCCTTCGCCGACGTGGTCTCGCACCGTGATCTCAGCGGCCGGCCCCGTTTCGTGACAGCCCGGCGAACCGGCAGATCGGATCTCGCAGCGAACCGGGCAATCCCGGGGATTGAGGAGGGCGGGTAACCGTGACGCAGCTGTTCGACTGCCGGGCACCGGATGGCCGGGCCGATGCCGTTGCCGCGGCCGCGGCGGCGGTCAAGAGCGGCCGGCTGGTGGTCATGCCCACCGATACGGTGTATGGGATCGGTGCCGACGCCTTCGACAGCCAGGCCGTCGCCGGCCTGCTTGCCGCCAAGGGCCGTGGCCGTGACATGCCGGTCGGGGTGCTGGTCGGCTCCTGGCACACCATCGACGGCTTGGTCCTCTATGTCCCCGACGAGGTCCGCGAACTGGTCCACGCCTTCTGGCCGGGCGCGCTCAGCCTGGTGGTGAAACAGGCCCCGTCGCTGCAGTGGGACCTCGGGGACGCTCGCGGCACGGTGATGCTGCGAATGCCGCTGCAGCCGGTGGCCCTCGAACTGCTCCGGCAGACCGGGCCGATGGCGGTTTCGAGCGCCAACGTCTCCGGCCGGCCGCCGGCTGTCACCGCCGCCGAGGCCCGGGGCCAACTCGGGGACCTCGTTGATGTCTACCTCGACGGCGGCCCGTCGGCGCAGCAGGCGGCCTCCACCATCGTCGACCTGACCGGCCGCACGCCGCGCATCCTCCGGGAGGGGCCGGTCACAGCCGAGGCGATCGCCGAAGTCCTCGGAATCGACCCGTCCGTGATCACCGACTGAATTCCGGGACGGAGCAGTACCGTTGGACACGATGGTCACGCTGTTGGCGCTGTCGGACAACCGCGCGATCCTCGCGCTGTCGGATCGCGGTGCCGGTGTTCCATTACGGGAATTGGCGCTGGTCGGTCTTACCGCCGCGATCGTCACCTACTTCGCCACCGGCGGTGTTCGAGTGCTGGCCACCCGACTCGGCGCGGTCGCCTATCCCCGCAAGCGCGACGTTCATTCCAAACCCACTCCCAGGATGGGTGGGCTGGCCATGTACGCCGGCGTCGTTACCGCGGTGTTCCTGGCGTCCCAGCTGCCTGCCCTGAACCGCGGCTTCGTGTACTCCTCCGGTATGCCGGCCGTGGTCATTGCGGGCGGGTTGATCATGGGCATCGGGCTGATTGACGACCGATGGGGTCTGGACGCCCTGACGAAGTTCGCCGGCCAGATCACCGCGGCGAGTGTGTTGGTCACCATGGGAGTCGCATGGAGTGTGCTCTACATCCCGTTCGGCGGTATCGGCACGATCGTGCTCGATCAGGCGTCATCCATCCTGTTGACGCTCGCGTTGACGGTTGCCGTGGTCAACGCGATGAATTTTGTCGACGGTCTCGACGGGCTGGCCGCCGGGCTCGGCCTGATCACCGCCATGGCGATCTGTATTTTCTCCGTCGGTCTGCTGCGCGACCACGGCGGCGATGTCCTGTTCTATCCGCCCGCGGTGATCTCGGTGGTGCTCGCCGGCGCCTGCCTGGGCTTTCTGCCGCATAATTTCCACCCGGCGAAGATTTTCATGGGTGACTCCGGGTCCATGCTGATCGGCCTCATGCTCGCGGCGGCTTCGACCACGGCGGCCGGTCCCATCTCGCAGAGTGCTTACGGCGCACGTGACGTGTTCGCCCTCTTATCGCCGTTCCTGCTGGTGGTGGCTGTGGTTTTCGTGCCCGCGCTGGACATGCTGCTGGCGATCGTGCGGCGCACACGCGCCGGCCGCAGCCCGTTCAGTCCGGACAAGATGCACCTGCACCACCGGCTGCTGCAGATCGGGCATTCGCACCGCCGGGCAGTCCTGCTGATCTACCTGTGGGTCGGACTGGTGGCGCTCGGCGCGGCCAGCACTATTTTCTTCGACCCGCGCTATACCGGGGCGGTTATGCTCGCGGCCATCGCCGTCGCGGTCGTGGTCACCGTGATCCCCCTGCTACGCGGCCAGAACATGCCTGATGACGAGGAGTTGACAGCGTTGTACGACAGCCTTTACGACAGCAAGTAGTAGGCCGGTTTAGGGCCGTTTGGCATGTGGTACCGTGCCGATGCGCGCCCGTTCGGGCCGTCCTTCAAACTGACGTGATTGTGGGTAGACGTGTGACGACGCCAGCGCCTGAAGCGCCGTTGGTGTTTCCATCCGTTGCCTTCCGGCCGGTGCTCCTGCTGGCTATCTGCGGGGCGCTCTCTGCGCTGGCGATCGGGCTCTCCGGCTGGGCCGGTTACATCATGTTCGGGGTGTTTTTCAGCGTCGGCCTCGGATTGGGCCTGATAAACGCCCTGCTGGTGCGACGTTCGGTCGCCTCGATCACCGCGGAGGACCATCCCCTCAAGAAGAAGATGGCCCTGAACTCGGCCACTCGGCTGCTGATCATCACAACGGTCGGGCTGACCATCGCCTTCATCTTTCGGCCGCTGGGGCTGGGCGTGGTCTTCGGGCTGGCGCTGTTCCAGATCGTGCTCGTGCTCGCCACTGCGCTCCCGGTCTGGAAGAAGATCCGTACCGGTGAACCGGACCCGCACGACGCCGGCGGAACAAATCCGGCGGATTCTTCGCGCAATACCGCTTCAACTGCCGACGATATGTTCAAGGATTGAGCACCATGACCGAACGAATCCTGGCTGCGGGCGCTATCGAGGTCGGCCACCACACCACGGCCACATGGCTGGGTATGACGGTGAACACCGATACGGTGCTCTCCACTGCCGTCGCCGCGGTGATCACGCTGGCCCTGGCCTTCTTTCTGCGCGCCAAAGTCACCTCATCCGGCGTGCCGAGCGGGGTCCAGCTGTTCTGGGAGGCCATTACCACCCAGATGCGCGGTCAGATCGAAGCGGCGATCGGGATGAAAGTTGCCCCCTTCGCGCTGCCGATGGCGGTGGCGCTCTTCGTGTTCATCCTGATTGCGAACTGGATCGCGGTGTTCCCGTGGCAGTACGGAACCGCTGACGGCGGGTCGCACGAGGTGCTCAAAGCGCCGGCCGGGGATATCAACTTCGCTTTGGCGCTCGCCCTGTTCGTGTTCGTCAGCTATCACGCGGCCGGGATATGGCGGCGCGGCCTGATCGGCCACCCGATCAAGGTGCTCAAAGGCCACGTGTCTTTCCTGATGCCGATCAACATCGTCGAGGAACTCGCCAAACCGATCTCGCTGTCACTCCGTCTGTTTGGCAATATCTTCGCCGGCGGCATCATGGTGGCACTCATCGCTTTGTTCCCGCCGTACATCATGTGGGCGCCCAACGCGGTCTGGAAGTCGTTCGATCTGTTCGTCGGCCTGATCCAGGCCTTCATTTTCTCGCTGCTGACGATCCTGTACTTCAGCCAGGCGATGGAACTGGAAGAGGAGCACCACTAGGATCCGCTCATCACCAGACCTTGAGCAGCGGGTCATTCCTGCCCGCTCGACCCCGAACCACCCACAGCCCTGGTAGCAGACCTACCAGCAATCAAGGAGGATAAGTAATGGCAGACCCACAAATCATGGCCGGCGCTCTGATCGGCGGCGGTCTCATCTTGGGCGGCGGTGCCATCGGTGCCGGCATCGGCGACGGTATCGCCGGTAACGCCCTGATCTCCGGTATCGCCCGTCAGCCCGAGGCCCAGGGCCGACTGTTCACCCCGTTCTTCATTACGGTCGGTCTGGTCGAGGCGGTGTACTTCATCAACCTTGCGTTCATGGCGCTGTTCGTGTTCGCCACCCCCGGCGCCTCCTGATCCGCGATGGGCTCAGCAATAGGAGAAGCCGGCGTCACCCTGCTGGCGGCTGAGGAAGGCGAGACCAGCAACTTCCTCATCCCCAACGGCACCTTCTTCTTCGTGCTGGCCATCTTCATGGTCGTGCTCGGCGTGATTGCCAAGTTCGTCGTGCCGCCGATCCTGGAGGTGTTGGGTGAGCGCGAGCGGATGGTGGCCAAGACCACCGAGGACAACCGCAAGGCCGCCGATCAGGAAGCCGCCGCTGATGCCGACTACCGGAAGGAGTTGACGGAGGGGCGTTCCGAGGCCGCTCTGATCCGGGACGAGGCGCGTGCCGAAGGCCGCGCGGTCGTGGACGAGAAACGCGCTCAGGCGAATGAAGAGGTTGCCGACACCGTGCAAGCGGCCAATGAAGAACTGAAACTGGCCAGCGATGCGATCGCCGACGATCTTCACTCATCGGTGGACACCTTGTCCGCGGCGCTGGCCAGTCGGGTTCTCGGAGTGGACGTGTCCAGCGTGTCGGCCACGACAGGACGGTAGCGGCAATGTCAACATTCATCGGCAACCTCATCGGCTTCGGGCTGATCGCGTGGCTCGTGATCAAGTTCCTCGTCCCGCTGATCCGCCGGCTGATGGTCAAGCAGCAGGATGCGGTACGCACTCAGCTTGAAGAGAGTGCCACCGCCACCAAACGCCTCGCCTCGGCCGACGAGCACCATGCCCAGCGTGTCGAGGAGGGCAAAGCCGATGCCCGGCACGTCGTCGAGGAGGCCAGATCTGACTCGGTGCGCATCACCGAACAGCTTCGCGCCCAGGCCGATGTGGAGGCCGAGCGGATCAAAGTCCAGGGCGGACAGCAGGTCTCGCTGCTCCGCTCGCAGACCATCCGGCAGCTTCGCGGCGAACTGGGAAGTGAGTCGGTCCGGCGGGCGGGTGAGCTAGTACGCGCCCACGTGTCCGATCCGCAGGCCCGGGCAGCCACAGTCGACCGGTTCATCGATGAGTTGGAGGCCATGGCCCCGGCCGCGTTCACTCCGGAGATCGGGTCGTCAGGGATGCGATCAGCCAGCCGGGACGCCCAGAACGCGCTGGTGGAGCGGTTCAAGACGATGTCCGCCTCGCTGACAGGGGAGCAGTTGTCGGCCCTCGCGGCCGAGTTGGTTTCGGTGGACACCCTGCTCCTGGGTGAACCGATTCTGGCCCGCCACCTCGCGGAGGCCACCGGTGAGACCGCGGCCAAACAGCAACTGCTGTCGCGGTTGCTGGCCGACAAGGTCGGACCGAACACCCTGGAGGTGCTCAACACGGCGGTCTCGGTGCGTTGGTCCAGAACGGGAGACCTGGGCGAAGCGGTTGAGCACATCGCCCGGCTCGCACTGCTGGTGCGCGCCGACCGGGAGGATCAGGCCGACGAGGTCGCCGAGCAACTGTTCCGCTTCGGCCGCATTCTCGATGCTCAGCCCCGGTTGAGTTCCCTGCTCGGCGATTACGCCCAGCCGGCCCGGCAGCGGGTCGCGCTGCTGGGGTCGGTTCTCGACCGGGCCGGGGGTGCCAACCCCACTGCGGTCGCCCTGCTGTCCCAGACTGTCGAGTTGCTCCGCGGCGAACGTGCCGATGACGCGGTGCAAGAACTGGCCGAACTGGCGGTCGCGCACCGGGGCGAGGTGGTTGCGGAGGTCGGCGCCGCCGCAGAACTGACCGACGCGCAGCGCCGTCGGCTGACCGATGTGCTGACCCGTATCTACCATCACCCCGTCTCGGTACAGCTCAACATCGAGCCCGAATTGCTCGGCGGCCTCTCGGTCGCGGTCGGCGATGAGGTGATCGACGGCACGCTGTCCGCCCGGCTGGCCGCGGCCGAGATCAAGCTGCCCGATTAGCCGGGCAACGAACCGGTTCAGAAATATCCGATCCCCCGAATTCGCAGAGACAAAGAGGAAGACGAAAAGCCATGGCAGAGTTGACAATCTCCGCTGACGATATCGAAGGTGCCATTGCGAGTTACGTCTCGAGCTTCGAGGCGGGCACCGGCCGCGAGGAGATCGGCACCGTCATCGACGCCGGTGACGGTATCGCTCACGTCGAGGGTCTTCCCTCGGTGATGACCCAGGAGCTGCTGGAGTTCCCCGGCGGGGTCCTCGGTGTCGCGCTCAACCTCGATGAACACAGCATCGGTGCGGTGATCCTCGGCGACTTCGAGAAGATCGAGCAGGGCCAGCAGGTGAAGCGCACCGGTGAGGTGCTCTCAGTCCCGGTGGGTGACGCCTTCCTGGGCCGCGTCGTCAATCCGCTCGGACAGCCGATCGACGGACAGGGCGATATCGAGGCGAGCACCCGGCGCGCTCTGGAGTTGCAGGCACCGTCGGTGGTGCAGCGCAAGGGCGTCACCGAACCGCTGCAAACCGGTATCAAGGCCATCGACGCGATGACGCCGATCGGGCGCGGTCAGCGGCAGTTGATCATCGGTGACCGGAAAACCGGCAAGACGGCCGTCTGCGTCGACACCATCCTCAACCAACGGCAGAACTGGGAGACCGGCGACCCGAACAAGCAGGTGCGGTGTGTTTACGTCGCTGTGGGACAGAAAGGCACCACCATCGCCAGCGTGCGGCGCGCGCTGGAAGAGGGCGGCGCGATGGACTACACCACCATCGTGGCGGCGCCCGCCTCCGATGCGGCCGGCTTCAAGTGGCTGGCGCCTTACACCGGCTCGGCTATCGCGCAGGAATGGATGTACGACGGCAAGCATGTGCTGATCGTGTTCGACGATCTGACCAAGCAGGCCGAGGCGTATCGGGCGATCTCCCTGCTGCTGCGCCGCCCGCCAGGCCGTGAGGCCTACCCGGGCGACGTGTTCTATCTGCACTCGCGGCTGCTGGAGCGTTGCGCGAAGCTCTCCGACGAACTTGGCGGCGGCTCGATGACCGGCCTGCCGATCATCGAAACCAAGGCCAACGACATCTCCGCGTACATCCCGACCAACGTCATTTCGATTACGGACGGCCAGTGCTTCCTGGAAACCGACCTGTTCAACCAGGGTGTGCGGCCGGCCATCAACGTCGGTGTGTCGGTGTCCCGGGTGGGCGGCGCGGCTCAGATCAAGGCGATGAAAGAGGTGGCCGGTTCGCTGCGGCTGGATTTGTCGCAGTACCGCGAACTGGAAGCCTTCGCCGCCTTCGCATCCGACCTCGACGAGACCTCCAAGGCACAGCTTGAACGCGGTGCCCGCCTGGTGGAACTGCTCAAACAGCCGCAATACAGCCCGATGTCGGTCGAAGACCAGGTCGTGGCGATCTTCCTGGGCACGAAGGGTCATCTCGACTCCGTTCCGGTCGCCGACGTCTCCCGGTTCGAATCGGAGTTCATCGAGCACCTCAAGGCATCGGAATCACCGGTGCTCGGCGAGATTCACACCTCCCAGAAACTGTCCGAGGAAACCCAGGCCACCCTGGAGCGCATCGTCGCCGACTTCAAGAAGGGCTTCGCCACCACGGACGGAAGTTCGGTTGTCCCCGACGCTCACGTCGCGGCGATGGATGAAGCCGATGTGGAGAAAGAAGCCGTTCAGGTCCGCAAGCCCGCGCCGAAGAAGAAGTAATGGCAGCCACCCTCCGCGAACTGCGCGGACGTATTCGCTCGGCCGGGTCGATCAAGAAGATCACCAAGGCTCAGGAGTTGATTGCCACTTCCCGCATCGCCAAGGCCCAGGCGCGCGTCGAGGCGGCCCGACCATACTCGGCCGAAATCACCAACATGCTGACCGATCTGGCGGCTGAGTCGGCACTGGATCATCCTCTGCTGGTGGCCCGGGAGAACCCGAAGCGGGCCGCCGTGCTGGTGGTCTCCTCCGACCGCGGGCTGTGCGGCGCCTACAACGCGAACGTGTTGCGACGGGCCGAGGAGCTCATCTCGCTGCTGCGGGAGGAGGGTAAGGCACCGGTGCTGTACGTGGTCGGCCGTAAGGCGCTGGGGTATTTCAGCTTCCGCAATTGGACCATCACCGGGTCCTGGATCGGTTTTTCCGATAGGCCCACCTACGAGCAGTCCCAGGAGATCGCCGACGCGCTGGTTGCGGCCTTCCTGGCCGGTGCCGATGACGACGGTGAGGGCCCGGGGGACGACGGTGTCTTCGGCGTTGACGAGTTGCACATCGTATTCACGGAGTTCCGGTCGATGCTTGCTCAGGTCGCCGAGGCCCGGCGGATCGCGCCGATGGAGGTTGAGTACGTCGAGGAGGAAGCCGGGGTGCACACCCTGTTCTCCTTCGAGCCCGACGCAACCACCTTGTTCGAATCGCTGTTGCCTCGCTATGTGGCGACTCGGATCTTCTCGGCGCTGCTCGAGGCATCGGCGTCGGAATCGGCATCGCGGCGTCGCGCGATGAAGGCGGCCTCCGATAACGCCGATGATCTGATCAAGATCCTCACCTTGATGGCCAACCGTGAGCGGCAGGCGCAGATTACCCAGGAAATCAGCGAAATCGTCGGCGGCGCAAACGCGCTCGCCGATGCAGCGAAGAAATAAGCCCCGTCAAAAGCTTAGGAAGCGAAGAGAGAAATGACTGTCACCGCTGATACGAAGAACAACACCGCGGGGAACAACACCGCGGGGCGCGTGGTGCGCATCACCGGCCCGGTCGTCGATGTGGAGTTCCCCCGCGGCTCGGTGCCTGAGCTGTTCAACGCCCTCCATGCCGATATCGCCTACGGGGCACTGTCGAAGACGCTGACCTTGGAGGTGGCTCAGCACCTCGGCGACAACCTGGTCCGCACCATCTCGATGCAGCCCACCGACGGTCTGGTGCGTGGTGTCGAGGTGACCGACACCGGCGCGTCGATCTCGGTGCCGGTCGGCGACGGTGTCAAAGGGCACGTGTTCAACGCGCTCGGCAACTGCCTCGACGAGCCCGGCTACGGTAAGGACTTCGAGAAGTGGTCGATCCACCGCCGCCCTCCGGCCTTCGATGAGCTCGAGCCCCGAACCGAAATGCTGGAGACCGGCCTGAAAGTCGTCGACCTGCTGACCCCGTACGTTCGCGGTGGCAAGATCGCCCTGTTCGGTGGTGCCGGCGTCGGCAAGACTGTGCTCATCCAGGAGATGATCAACCGCATCGCCCGCAACTTCGGTGGCACGTCGGTGTTCGCCGGGGTGGGGGAGCGCACCCGCGAGGGCAACGACCTGTGGGTCGAACTCGCCGACGCCAACGTGCTCAAGGACACCGCGCTGGTGTTCGGCCAGATGGACGAGCCGCCGGGCACCCGCATGCGGGTGGCGCTCTCGGCGCTGACCATGGCGGAATACTTCCGGGATGAGATGAGCCAGGATGTGCTGCTGTTCATCGATAACATCTTCCGGTTCACCCAGGCCGGTTCCGAGGTTTCGACACTGCTTGGCCGGATGCCGTCGGCGGTGGGCTACCAGCCCACACTGGCTGACGAAATGGGGGAGTTGCAGGAACGCATCACCTCGACTCGCGGACGTTCGATCACCTCGATGCAGGCGGTCTACGTGCCCGCCGACGACTACACCGACCCGGCACCGGCCACCACCTTCGCCCACCTCGATGCCACCACCGAACTTTCCCGGGCGGTGTTTTCCAAGGGCATCTTCCCGGCGGTGGATCCGCTGGCGTCGAGTTCGACGATCCTGCACCCCAGCGTGGTGGGCGACGAGCACTACCGGGTGGCTCAAGAGGTCATCCGAATCCTGCAGCGTTATAAGGACCTTCAGGACATCATCGCCATCCTTGGTATCGATGAGCTCTCGGAGGAGGACAAGCAGCTGGTCTACCGGGCGCGTCGTATCGAGCGATTCCTGAGCCAGAACATGATGGCTGCCGAGCAGTTCACCGGCCAGCCCGGCTCGACCGTGCCGCTGAAGGAGACCGTCGAGGCCTTCGACAAGTTGGCCAAGGGTGATTTCGACCACCTCCCCGAACAGGCTTTCTTCCTGATCGGCGGTCTCGACGATCTGGCCAAGAAGGCTGAGAGCATGGGTGTGAAACTGTGATCGGCGAACGAAAGGTGACCTGAGATGGCCGAACTGGACGTCGCGATCGTCGCCGTCGAACGCAAAATCTGGTCCGGTAAGGGGACTTTCGTCTTCACCCGCACCACCTCCGGCGAGATCGGTATCCTGCCCCAGCACATACCGCTGGTCGCGCGGTTGGTCGACGACGCGATGGTGCGGGTTGAGCGCGAGGACGAAGAGGATCTGCGGATCGCCGTCGACGGCGGCTACCTGTCGGTGACCGAGGTTGGCGTGACGATCCTGGCAGAGTCCGCCGAGTTCGCCTCGGAGATTGATGCGGAACGCGCCAAGTCGGACGCCGATTCCGACGACCCGCAGACGGCGGCCCGCGGAAGGGCCCGGCTACGCGCGCTCGGCCAAATCGACTGATCCGGACCGGCCGATGAGCGCGTCGATGGTCGTCATGATCGCGCTGGTGGCTGTTCTGTTCCTGGTGGTGCTGGCGCTCAGCTACCGGCTGTGGAAGCTCGGGCAAGGCGGAACGCCGGCAATCCTGCGCGATAGCCCGGCGGTCGGCGGCCACGGCTGGCGGCACGGCGTGATTCGGTACCGCGGTGAAGAAGCCCGCTTCTACCAGCTTTCCAGCCTGCGGCTTTGGCCGGACCGCCGGCTCGGCCGGCGTGGATTGGAGGTCGTTTCCCGGCGCGGTCCCTGTGGTGACGAATTCGACATCATGACGGAGCAGATCGTGGTTCTGGCCATCCAGGACACGACCTCCGCGGGGCAGGGCCGGGAATATGAAATGGCGCTGGATCGTGGAGCCCTGACGGCTTTCCAGTCCTGGGTCGAGTCGCGGCCCTCACCGCGGGCGCGGCGGCGTACCAGCTGAGCTACCGCTACCCGTCGGTCTCCGAAGTGCGGGGTCCACCTGGCTGCCAGAGCACGTCACCACCCGCATTGGCCACCCGCGACAGGATGAACAGCAAGTCCGAAAGACGGTTGAGGTAGCGGGCCGGAAGCGGGCTGACCGTGTCGGGATGAGCATTGGCCGCGATCCATGCCGACCGTTCGGCGCGTCGGGTGACCGTTCGGGCCACGTGCAGTAGCGCCGACAGTGCTGTGCCGCCGGGCAGAATGAACGAGGTCAAAGCCGGCAGTGCCTCGTTGTACTCGTCGCACCAGGCCTCCACCCGGTCGATATAGGGCGCGGTGATACGCAGTGGCGGGTACTCGGGGTTTTCCACGATCGGGGTGGACAGGTCGGCCCCGGCATCGAAAAGGTCGTTCTGAATCCAGGTCAGTACGGTTCGGAGATTTTCGCCGGGATTGCCCAGCGCCACGGCGACCCCGATCGCGGCGTTGGCCTCATCGCAGTCGGCATAGGCGATCAGCCGGGGGTCATCCTTTCCGACCCGGGAAAAATCGCTCAAACTCGACGTGCCGTCGTCACCGGTGCGGGTATAGATGCGGGTCAGATGTACTGCCATGGGAGAACCGTACCGGTCGGTAGGCCCCGAAGCGGGCCCCGGCTCCTCTAAACTGACGCCGTGGCCGAGCGTTTCCTGGTGACTGGCGGAAATCGCCTGTCCGGCGAGGTGTCGGTCACCGGTGCCAAAAACAGCGTCTTGAAGCTGATGGCAGCCGCGCTGCTGGCAGAGGGCACCACGACGATCACCAACTGTCCCGACATTCTGGACGTGCCATTGATGGCGGAGGTGCTGCGCGGTCTGGGGGCGAATGTTGAACTCGACGGTTCGGTGGTTCGGATCACCTCACCGGACGAGCTCAAGTACGAGGCCGACTTCGCCGCGGTCCGGCAGTTCCGGGCGTCGGTGTGCGTACTCGGCCCGCTCGTCGGGCGGTGTAAGCGTGCGCGGGTCGCGCTTCCCGGCGGTGACGCCATCGGCTCCCGCCCGCTTGATATGCACCAGTCGGGCCTGCGGCAACTCGGTGCGGACTGCACCATCGAACATGGCTGCGTCGTAGCCTCTGCTGAGCACCTGCACGGGGCGGAGATCCAGTTGGAATTCCCGTCGGTCGGAGCCACGGAGAACATCTTGATGGCCGCTGTCGTCGCAGAAGGTCTGACCACCATCCACAACGCCGCCCGGGAGCCCGATGTGGTGGACCTGTGCGACATGCTCAACCAGATGGGAGCCCAGGTTGAGGGCGCGGGGACCTCGACGTTGCGGATCACCGGCGTGCCGAGGCTGCACCCCACCGAGCATCGGGTCATCGGTGACCGCATCGTCGCCGCCACCTGGGGTATCGCTGCGGTGATGACCCGCGGTGATATCTCGGTCAGCGGTGTCGATCCGTCCCACCTGCAACTGGTCCTCCACAAACTTCATGACGCCGGCGCCACCGTGACCCAACACGACAACGGCTTCCGGGTGGTGCAGTACGAGCGGCCCAAGGCCTGCAACGTCGCGACGCTGCCGTTTCCCGGATTTCCGACGGACCTGCAGCCGATGGCGATCGCGCTGGCCGCCATCGCCGATGGAACGTCAATGATCACCGAGAATGTCTTCGAAGCCCGATTCCGATTCGTCGAGGAGATGGTCCGTTTGGGAGCGGATGCCCGCACCGATGGTCACCATGCGGTCGTGCGGGGTATTCCACAGCTGTCGAGCGCGCCGGTCTGGTCCTCCGACATCCGTGCCGGCGCCGGTTTGGTGCTGGCCGGTCTCGTCGCCGACGGGGAGACCGACGTTCACGATGTTTTTCACATCGACCGCGGCTACCCACTGTTCGTCGAGGACCTTCAGAGTCTTGGCGCGGAAATAGAACGCGTACAGTAGGCGTTATCCTGGGCACGACAGCGCTTGACCAGCGCGGAAAGCCTGACAAAACTCGGACTTGACTTCGGGGTAGAAGCTGAAGTACGTTGGTAGGGTTGCCCTGCGAGCGGATGCGAGTGGGTGTGTTGTTTGAGAACTCAATAGTGTGTTTGGTGGTTTTTGTTTGTTGTTTTTTGTTTTTGTTGTGCTCTGGCTCCCCCGGGTCAGGGTGTGATGTTTTTTGCCAGATGT
>Ga0180434_10001717_pt1 | contig 30763 bp, 27 predicted proteins | sample SS_ome_7_FD_132453 | JGI IMG/M metagenome (GOLD analysis project Ga0180434, IMG submission 132453) | Hypersaline lake sediment archaeal communities from the Salton Sea, California, USA - SS_1_D_2 metaG | ecosystem: Environmental > Aquatic > Non-marine Saline and Alkaline > Hypersaline >... | reverse complement strand
GGAGGTCGCCTTGCGCATCAGAGGAAGCTCCGGCCGGCGCTCTCGATGTCGGCGAAGACGGGGATCGTGGCATCCAGGCCCGTGATCGCGAGGACTTCCTTGACGACGGCAGTGGGGTGGGCGAGGCGCACGGAACCGCCTTGTTGACGCAACTCGGTGGACAGGTCGAGGAGATACTCGAGAGCGCGGCTGTCGAGGGCGGCTACTTGGCGCAGATCAATGACGATCTCGACCGCGCCGGCGGCACGCGTCTCGGCCACGGTGGCTTCCAGGACGGACAAGGCCTCTCCGACCACGGGTCCGTCCGGGACCAGGTAGGTCGCGACACCCAGACGGCTCGACTTGACCTGCATCGCGGTTCCCTCGTGCCGGGGGCGCTACGCCGCATGGCGTTCCTCCGCCGGCTCGGGCGTCAGCGTGTCGAGCGCTCCCTCGGCCGCCAGCGCGAGGAAGGCCGACACGATGTCGGGGTCGAACTGGCTGCCGGCGCCACGGCGGATTTCAGCCAGCGCATCCTCCGACGTCCGCGCCTGGCGGTAGGCGCGGGTCGAAACGATCGCGTCGAATGTATCGGCGACGGCGATGATCCGCGCCACGAGCGGGATCTGCTCGCCCTCCACCCCGTCAGGGTAGCCGCGACCGTCGAAGCGCTCATGGTGGTGGCGGATACCGGGCAGGATCTCTCTCAGCTGTGGGATCGGCTCCAGGACCCGGCAGCCACGCGCCGGATGGCGCTTGATCGTCTCGTATTCTTCATCGGTCAGACGGCCGGGCTTGTTCAGGATCGTTCCGTCGATGGCGATTTTGCCGATGTCGTGCAGCAGGGCGGCCCAGCTGATGCGTTGGATCTGATCCTGCGGCAGCGCGAGGCGCTCGGCGATCATGACCGAGATGTTGTAGACGCGCTCGGAGTGACCGCGCGTGTACTCGTCCTTGGCATCGATTGCCGCCACCAGGCCGCGGATCGTGTTGAAGAGCATCTCGCTCAGTTCATGGTGCAGCCGGCGACTCGTCGCGATGTTCGTCACTTGGGTCGCGAGGCATTCGAGCACCCGGACCTCGTTCGTCTCAAACGGTGCCTCAGCTTCGTCGCGAAAGAGGCCGATCCAGCCAATGATCTGATCGCGCGCCTGAATTGCCAACAGCGTGTAGTCGACCATGCCATGGGGCGTGAGCAGCGTGCCGGGCACGCGGGCGTTTGGGTCGCCGATCTGGGCCAGGCGGCGGGCCAGCTCGTGATGCACCGGCGTGAGTCGTTCTTCGGTGTGCAATAGCCAGTGCAACGCGGCTGCGGGAGGGGACTCGACCGGGGAGTTCCAGGCCAGCGGCTCTTCGTCGGTGCGTCGCAACAGGAGCAGACGGGGGGCGAGCATGGCGACCGTTTCGTCGAGCAGGCGTTCCGCATTGACCGCGAAACTCTCGTCTGGGCGCAGGATGCGCGTGTAGCGATAGAGCAGATTGAGCTCATCGTAGGATTGGGCCAAGCGATCGGTCATCTGTTCCAGATCCGCCTCGTTGGCGAACTCGCGTCCGATCTGGCGGGCGAGGGAGCGGATCAGGGGCGCCAGCGCAGCCTGCCGGCCGAGGGCGAGCACATAACCGATGCGATCGCCCCGCGCGCGAATCGGCGCCCAGGTGCCGCGTTCCGGTTCACCCGTCGACCCGGTCGGCGGCGGATAGACGCCGCCGTTGAGGGGCAGCAATAGCGTGCCCTCGGTATCGAGCAACAGGAAGGGGACACCGAGCGCAGTCGAGAGTGCCGTGAGCGTATCGCCGCAGCGTTCCTGGGCGAACGCTGCAAAGGCCTCTTGGGGGGGCGTCTTCATCACGCAGCTCTCCGTTCGGCGTCGGCGTCGGCATCGGGATCACGGGCATCGCGCAGCTTGGCGCGCACGAGACGCAGTAGTTGCTTCGGGCCGACCGGCTTCTCGACGAGCGAGACGTTCGGGTACTCGCGGACCCAACCGCGTTCCTCATCTTCGGTGCGGGAGGTGACGACGCAAACGCAGTCGGGGAAGTAGGGTCCGGCGGTTGCCAGGTGCTGGCACAGCTCGCGCCCGTTCATCTTCGGCATCTGGATGTCGCAGATCATCGCCGTATACTCGGCGGTGGCGAGCGCGGCGATCGCCTCGCGCCCATTGCAGACGGTCGTCGGCGCGAATCCGGATTGCGCGAAGACGCGCTGGAGAATGCGCGTCACGGCGGCATCATCATCGACGATCAGGATGCGGGGCGCGTCCACGAGTCCTCCTTGGTTTGGGTGCACGCATCAGGCAGCGCCCAGATCGAAGCGTGTGCCGGCCTCCCGGCTCGGAATCCAGAGCCGGAAGCGGCTGCCACTGTCGATCTCGCTCTCGAGCGTTACGTTCCCCTCGTGGATCTCGGCGATCTCACGCACGAGGGCGAGCCCGAGCCCGGTGCCGGATTGCTGTTGTACTTCCTCTTGATCAGAGCGGGCGAAGCGCTCGAAGATCTTGGCCTGGGCCTCCGGCGGAATTCCGATGCCGGTGTCGGCCACTTCGACGGTGATGCCCTTTTCATCCTCGGCCGCGCGCAGCGAGATCCGCCCGCCGCTCGGCGTGTACTTGATGGCGTTGCTGAGCAGATTGGTGACCGCCACCCCAAGCAGGTCCTTGTCGCCGAAGAGCGGGGGCAGGTTCTCCGGCACCTGGAGGTCGAGCTTCAACCCGTGTTGCTCGATCTGGGCCGTGACCGAGGCGGCCATGTCGCGCAGCAGGGCGTCCGCTTTGACGAAGCCGAAGCGTGCCGAGAGGTTGCCGAGCTGGATGCGCGAGAGCTGCAGCAGGTTTGAGATCAGCCGCGCCATACGCATCGCTTCCTGATTGATCGTGTTGTAGAACTCCCGGCGTTCTTCGGCGCCTACGAGCTCCTCGTCGTCGAGCGCTTCGACGTAGGCGACGATGGTGTTCAGCGGCGACTTGAGCTCGTGCGAGATCTGCGACAGAAATTCCGCCTGTGCCTGCTGCGCCGCTTGCTGGGCGGTGACATCACGCAAGTGGAAGAGCATGCCGGCCGTGCGCTCGAGTGTGCCCGGCAGGGGAATGCGGTTGATGAGGATGTGGCGGCGCTTCTCTCCGGCGGTCGTCTCGTGCAGCAATTGTCCGCGCTGGCGAGCCTCGGCGAGCAGCTCCTGCGCGGCCACCGGGAGCGGTCCGCGCACCGGGGCGATCTCGGCCGCGGCGGCGGGTGCGGCCGGGGCGTCCGTTTCCGTCCCCCTCGGCAGCATTCCGCGCGCGGTCCGGTTGACGAAGACGATATCCCCTCCGGCGTCGGCGACGACGAGCCCATCGGGCAGGTGTTCGAGGACGAGCGTGACGCGCCGGCGCTCGTACTCGAGCATCCGGTTCTGGATCGTCAGCGCCTCGCGCTCATCTTTGATCTCCGTCATCCAAGAGACCGTCTGGGCGAGCACGTGATCCGGTTCGGCGGTTGCGCCGGGCTGGGTCGCTCCGCCATCGGGGGGGGCGAGCACTTGCGTCAGATGCTCGAGAAAGCGCAGCGTCGGGCGCAGCGCCCAGCGGGTCGAGACCTGCAAGAGCGCGATCATCGCCAGCAGAATCAGGCCGGTGGGCAACAGGAAGTGCAGCAGATCCGGTCCCCAGACGCGCGCGTGGGGTCGCGGCAGGAGCAGGGTGACCAGTCCCGCCGCGCCATCGGCGTTGATGACCGGGTGTGAGAAGACCGCGCCCGCCTGAGGACCGAAGAGCGCAGTGCGCACGTCGGCGGGGAGTGCGCCGTCGCTGTCGAGCATCGGCGTCGGCAGGGCGATGCGCTCCGCGCGGCGCGTGAGATCGGTGTGGGCGAGGACGCGCCCGTCTCCAGCGAGTATGGCGCCGGCGCGCAGGCCGCTGTGACGCGCAGTCGACTCGAGAATGCGCGTCAGGCGCGCTGACTCGCTCAGGCTGCCATCCGTGCCGACGGCTTGGGCCACGAGCGCGGCAAGAGAGCGTCCGTGCGAGGCGAATTCGGCTTGGGCGCCCTGCGCCGCGCGGCGCTGGAGCAGGTACGTCGTGCCCAGAGCAAGCAGCGCCAGGACGGCGACCAAGAGTGCCGCCCGCCGCAGCGGTAGGGGACCCGCCCAGAATCGTCGACCGCTGTGCTGCTGCTGCGTGGCAGCAGACGGATCGCTCGGTTCCCGTGCCATCGCCAACTCCTCCCCGGCTGGCAGTCCGCAGTCATCCCGGGCGATCGCCTGCAAGGGCGGTGCCGCGGAGCGCGTGACGCGGTCGGGAGGGATGGCGCCGATCAACCACTGGACGCTAACCGGCAGGCAGCCGGATGGATGCCAGCCGCGCGGCCGGAGCCCTGGGGGGCGATCGCCAGCCGTCCGGCATGCGCGCGGCGCGCTGCAAGCTGCAACTCGGCTCGCAGCCTGCACGATTGCGACGCGGCGCGCATCAGGGCGACGGGAAGGGTCGCAGGGCGGGTAGTTCCGCCGCCGGCAGGCGGCCGTTCAGGTCGAGGAAGAAACCGTGCTCCGGCCGGTGCCAGGCGGCACCGTTGCCGTAGTGCGCGGCGCCGTACCGGTCATCGCCGCCCCCCTCGTCGAGGAAAAGGGAGAAGCTCGTGCCCCCATGATAGCTGTTGCCGCCCGCGCGCGCCGGTCCAGGGGTGTAGTCGTAGCGGTCGTCACCGCCACGGTCGAGAAAGAAGCAGAAGCTGTTGTGGGCCGCGGCGCCGAGAGAGAAGAAATCACCCCCTTCGTACCGGTCATCCCCGGCCTGATCGATGAAGAGCGTCACGCACTCGTCCCAGGCGAGTCCCTGCGCGACTCCTTGATGGGTCTGGTAGCGGTCGTTGCCGCCCGCTTCGAGGAAGCAACCAAGCGCCTGATGGGCGCTGAAGCCCTGGTTGTAGCGCGAGCCAATGTACAGGTCGTCCTCGTTGCCTTCGGCAATCAGCAGGCCGAGCCCGTAGTAGTAGCCGCCGCCCTGCGAGAAATTGCCCGCCTCCATTCGATCGGCGCCCCCCTCGTCGAGGAGGAGTCCGAGGCCGCCGGAGGCGATCGTGCGAAAACCGGTGGCACAGCCCTGCGACCAGGCGTCGAAGATGCCTTCGTTGCCGTAGTTCGTTTCGTAGAGACCCTTGGCGTAGAACTCGTCGTCACCGCCGCGTTCGAGCAACAGCCCGACCCCCTGGGCGAGCCCGACGCCCTGGACGTGCGCGCCGCCGTCGTAGCGATCGGTGCCGGCTCGATCGAGCAGCAAACCGAGTCCGAAGAGCCCGACGCCCTGGCAGAAGGCGCGCCCGTAATAGCGATCGTCCCCGTCGGCGTCAATCAGCCAGCCGACGCCGAGGTAGCCAACGCCCTGGGCCCAGTCGATGCCGACGTACGTGTCCTCGCCGCCCACATCGAGCCACCCGCCGAGGCCGAGCGTGCCGGCGCCTTGCGCCCCGTGGCGCGTCGCGGTGTAGGCGTCGTTTCCCGCAAGGTCGATCCCCAGGGAGATCGGCCGGTCGCCGGAACCTCCCGCTCCCGCGCCGCCCGCATAGACGTCGTCGCCCCCGATGTCGAGCAGAAAGGCGGCGCCCCGATTGCGGTGCCGGTCGTTGCCGGCGCCGCAGACGAGGAGCGGGCCGTGCCGTGTATCGCGCCGGAGCAGCACCGGCCGGTCGAGCGTGTCGGCGCAGGCGGCGCGGGCGGCGCGGCCGAAGCCCGCGGCCCAGGCGGCGTCGGTCAGGTGCGCGCACCGGTTCGCCGCCTCATGCAGGGCGTCGAAATCGATGCGTCGCGCGAGGTGGATCAGGCGCTCGTTGCGCTCGAAGCGATCGCGGTCGTCATCGAAATGGAGGTAAATCTCGGTCGCGAAGTAGTCGGTTAGCTCCCAGCGCTGGGTGCGAAGGAACGTGCGTTCCTCCTCGCTCAGGTCGGCGAAGGCGACCTCGAGCCACGACGCGGCTTGGTCGAGCACGCGCTCGACCACATCCAGGTAGAGCGAGCAGGCGAGGGCCGGTTCCCGGTCCGCTGAGGGCTGCCCGCCGGGGCGGGAAGGCTTGCTGGCGGAGGAGATCCCCGGCCTGAGAATCGCGTGACCGAGATCGAGCAGATCGGTGAGACATTCGGCGCGGCCGAACCCGTTGGCCAGTGATCGTCCGTAGCTCTCCAGTCGGAGCGGGTCGCGATGGGTGTAGATGATCGCGTCCAAGCGATAGGGGTCGCGACCCCGGTGGCAGCGGGCCAGGCGCGCGTTCAGGTCGCTGAGCTCGGTGCGCGTGTCGCTCGCGGCGGCCAAGTGCGCCACGAGGGGCGCGAAGTCGCTCTCGGGGAGCGTCGCCGGATCGAAGAGCTCCACGTTGGATGGCGGGGCCGGCCAGCGGGCCGAGGGGCGCACGCCGAGGACGATCGTGAGCTCAAGGAGCGCCTGCTGTTTGCTGGCCCGCGCCGACAACGTCTCGCCCGAGTCGAGCGAGTCGATCCAGGCGGCGGCGTCCCGCCAGAAGCTGCGTTCCGGGGGGCCGGCGAGCGGGGCGCCCGCCACAACGACCGCCCGCGCGACGGCGTCGCGGATGACGCGCAGGCGGCAGCTGTCACCCGGCGCGTAGCGCTCGAGCCGGGCAGAGAAGAGCGCCCGCAGCTCTCCCCGCGGCGCAGCGAGCAGCGAATCCCCGGCGGCGACGATGATGTCACCGACCCGGAGACCGCCCTCTTCGGCCGGCGAGTGCGGGATGACCGCTTCCACGCGCAGGCCCGCGGTCGCGCCCTGAAGCGCCGCCTGACCGCCGGCGCGCTCCTCGATCGGCGGCAGCTCGACGAGCGGTTCGGTGTAGATCCCGAGCCAGGCGTCGTCGCTGGCGCCGGCCGGCCCGGCGGCGGCGACCCAGACGAACAGCAGGGCGGGGAGCGCGAGGGCGGCCGCTGGATCGGCAGCGGCGCGTAGCCGGAACAGAGGCGAAACGAAGCAACGGGCAAGTCGATCCAGAGCGGGTCCCATGCGATCCTCCTCCGGCGAGTCGGGTTTCCGCCTCCGGGCTGCGGCCCGGCGCTGCGCTGACCCCGGGCAGGATAGCCCGTCTGGCGCGCCGGCGACAGCGGCCGATTCGGGCGCAGGACCGGCCCCCTCCGGTCGCTGTACCGCGCCGCGGGAGCATGCTACCGTGGGCGCCGATGAGTCGCTGAACGGTTTGCGGAGTCAAGGGGGGCGGCGCATGGCCAAGGTCAAGCGGATCGGGGTGCTCACCGGCGGGGGCGACTGCCCCGGTCTGAACGCCGTACTGCGTGGTCTCGTCAAGGCGGCGTCCTACGAACACGACGTGCACGTGGTCGGGTTTCTCGACGGCTATGCGGGACTGATCAAGGACCGTACCCTGCGTCTCGAGCCGGACACCGTCTCGGGCATTCTGCCGCGCGGAGGGACGATCCTCGGCAGCTCGAACAAGGACAACCCGTTTCGGGTGCCGGTCCGGGTCGACGGCGAGAAACGCTTCGAAGACCGGTCCGACGAGGCGCTGCGCGTATGCGAGAGCTATGGCCTCGAGCTGCTCGTCGTCATCGGCGGCGACGGGAGCCTGAACATCGCGCACCAGCTGATGCAGAAGGGCCTGCCGGTGATCGGAATTCCCAAGACGATCGACAACGATCTGGCCGCGACCGACATGACTTTTGGGTTCGATACCGCGCTGGCGACGGCGACCGAAGCGCTCGACAAATTGCACACGACCGCCGCCTCGCACCACCGCATCATGGTGATGGAGGTGATGGGGCGCTACGCGGGTTGGATCGCGCTCGAGGCGGGGCTCGCCGGCGGCGGCGACGTGATCCTGATTCCCGAGATTCCCTTCACGATCGACAGCGTCGTCGCCGCAATCAAGGATCGCACCGTGCGCGGGCGGACCTTTACCCTGATCGTGATCGCCGAGGGCGCCAAGGTGGCCGGCGGTGAGCAGATCGTTGCCAAGACGGTCGAAGATGCGACCGATGCGGTCCGACTCGGTGGCGTCGGTCACTGGCTGGCACACGAGCTCGAGCAGCGCCTGCTGCGGGAAGTGCGGGTCACAGTCCTCGGTCACCTGCAGCGCGGCGGAACGCCAACCGCGTTCGACCGGATTCTTGCCACCCGCTACGGGGTGCATGCCGCCCACTGCGCGACGCGCGGCATGCAGGGCGTGATGGTCTCGCTCAAAGGTACCCAGATTACCGAGGTGCCGATGGCCGATGCGGTCGAGAAGCTGCGCACCGTCGATCCCGAGGCGCAGATCGTGGCCGCGGCGCGCAGCGTCGGCACGCGCTTCGGCGATGAGAGCGTTGGTTGAGTCAGACCGGGCAAGGCGGCGTGGAGCGGGGCGGGGCTGAAGCGGCGCGGTAAGATCGAAGGCGTGGACTAGCCCCGCGCGTGGATCTCCTCCGCCAGCAGTGTGTCAAGGATCCGGGCCGCATCGCGCACGCAGATCGGGCAGCGTTCTTCGTAGAGGCGTTGCTCGCGGGCCGCGGCGCGTCCCTCCGGCGTGCTCACATCGCACCCGAGCACATCCCGGCAGCGAATCGTGCCATGCAGGGCGCGAAAGCGATCGAGAAACCGCTCGGCGAGGGCGTAGCTGCGTGCCTGGCCCGCCTCGTCGTCGCCGCGTTCGTTGCCATGCGCGAGCCCGAGCACCATCAAGGCCCCCGTCACCGCGCCGCACGTTTCCCCGCGGCACGCCATGCCGCTGCCGAAGGGGGCCGCGAGGCGCAGTGCCGCGGCGCGTGACAGGCCCAGCTCGGCGGCGTAGGTGCTTAACACCGCCTGGGCGCAGTTGAAGCCGTCATCGCGAAAGGCGCGAACCGCCTGTTCGGGCCGGTCGATCGGGTGACCCTTCATGCGGCGGTCCCTCCGAAGAGCATGCGCACCCATTCGATCAAGAAGTTGACCCGGCCCAGCAGGAGCGAGACACGACCCATGACGGTGAAGCCGAAGGTGGCGCCGAAGCCGATCATCAAGGTCCAGATTCCGACCTTGGTCGCCACGCCGAAGGCGCCGGTGTGCCGGGTGCTGAAAAAGAAGTAGGCGATGCCGCAGATGACGCCGAGCATGATCAGCAGGTTGATGAATGTCTCCGTTCCGAAGCCGACCGGGCGCATGGTGGCGTGCATCTGCTGCAGGACGAAGGTCTGCAGCATGAGCGGGATCGCCGCCCCGCTGCCAACGCCGAGGATGTAGGCCATCGGAATGCGCGAGATCCAGCTGATGTTGCTGAAGAAGCGCGTGAAGAGCAACAGCCCCAGCAGGCAGGGCAGGATCGGCAGCGGATTGCCCTCCTGCAGCGGCACGATCACCTTGGCCGTGAAGCTCTGGTTGTAGAGGATCACAACCCAGTAGCCGGCCGAGACGCCGACCGCCAGGTGCTCGGCGAATCGGTAGAAGGGATTCTCGCGATAGAGAAACGAGAGCACGCAGAGCGTCAGGAAGGCTGCGATCGTGGTCAGTACCGCTTCCGGCATCGCTTCTAGGCCTCCTGCTGCTGCCGCCGGCGACGGTCGACGAAGTAAGTGATGTTGCCCATGACGATGAAAAGCACGATCAGCGCGTGGGCGATCGACTGGACGTCCATCCCGCGGCCGGCGACGGGGTCCTCCGTGTCGATCAGGATCTCGTATTCGGCGGCGCCGCGTAGCCCGCTAATGATCCCGAAGAGCTGCCCCGACTGCACGTATTGATAGTAGTTCGTCGCCATCACCGCTGCGGACCCGAGGCCGAGCGGGAACTTGTAGCGGCCCTGGCCATAGATGATCCAGAAATCGATGCCGCTCGTGGCGTTGACGGTGAAGACGAGGGCAACGTCGTCGTAGTTCCTAACGCCGTGCATCATCGGCAGGTCATCCAGCGCGGTGCCATAGTAGTCCAGCGGGAACGGGGTGCGGAAGTTCTCACCCATCGTCATGATCACGATCGCCGGATAGGGCTGGTAGCCGAGATAGACATAGTCGACGCCGTATTCGCGGTCGTATTCCGCCGCGACCCGGGCGATCTCGTCTTCGACCAGGGTGACGCCCGTCGGCGACAAGCAGCAGGCGAGTACGCGCAAGTCCTTCTGGAAGGCGTGGCGCAGCATCGCCATCGCCATCGGTTCCAGCTCGGCGGCGGTCGATGGGTCGTATTCCAGCGGGAAGAGCACGATCTCGCCCGCTTCGAGGGCATCGATGCGACCGAAGACGTTTTCGACCTCGGGCGAGATGTTGATCGGCAGGCCGATCGGCAACAGCGAGGGAATCAGGACGGCGATGAAGATGAGCGCATAGAGCACGCGCCGATCCAGATTCAGCAGGTGCTCATACCAGCGCATTGCTTCCCCCTAACCCCGCAAGTGCGGCGCCTCGATGCCGAGGACTACCTTGAGCGCCGTCGCCGAGCCGCCCAAACCGAGACCGACGTAGATCGCGCGCTTGGCGGCCAGATTGGGCACGTTAATCAGCCAATCGGAAATCTGAGCAATGCCGGGGATCTCGAGCGAGCCGAGCGAGAAAGGGGGCCAGACGATCTCTCCGAGCGGCACCCGGCCAAGCATCACGAGCACGGCCGAGAGCAGCAGAATCGTCGCCAGCAACGTGCGCGCCCGAAAGGCGCGGTAGGCGGCCGAGGCGATGTAGAAGGCGAGCATCGCGAACATCGTTGCCTGGACTGGATTGAGCAAGGTGAAGTAGGCGGTCACGAAGGGCGAACCGAGCCCCTGGCCCCAGAAGCCAAGGATGACCATGCCAAACAGACCGGTCAGGAGCGCGACGCTGTAGGGCCAGTTCTCGCGTCGCGACTGGATTTTCGTCAAATGCTGGCGCACGAGGCCGGCGATGCCGAGCAGGATGGCGAAGATCCCGACGACGATCAGCCAGTCCATCAGCGTCTCGTACATGTGGGCCGAACTGCGATGCGGCACGTAGTACTGCAACGCCAGGAAGACGCCCGTCACGAGCGTGATCATGCGTGGCAGTTCACGTTTCATTGCCGCGTTTCCCCTCTCCGGCCGCTACTGCGTAGCGAAGAAATCGATGAAGCCGCGCCAGCCGAGCGTGGCGGCGACCGTCCCCAGGATGATCAGGATCATCACTGCCGCCTTGCCCCAATCTTGGCCCTTCAGCGTGCCGAGCAGCGGGGGCTCGCGCGACAGATAGGCGCTCGCGGCGTAGAGCTCCTCGCCGATCAGAGTGTAATCGCAGGCGGCGACGAAGAACGGGATTTGCACGATCTCGTCGGTCCCGGCGATCTGGATCGAACCGGCAAAATTGCCCGTCTCGGCCAGAATCAAGCTCTCGGCGTAGAACTTGCCGATGTAGAAGTTGGTCGCCGGGCGTTCCCGGATCATCAGACCGTTGACCGCCGCCACATACGAGAACTGATCTTGGGTGACGAAGAAGACGTCCTCTTCGCGATACATGTCAGGGTAGCCGGCGTCGAGATAGGACGACTTGACGACGTCCTGGGCGATCGTCATCACCATCGGATCGTAGCAGGGCACCCGCACGCCGGTCTGGTATTCGGCAGTGCGGTGCGCCACGCGCCCCAGCATCGTGTAGGCGGCGAGCGTGGCGACATCGCCCGAGGTGCCAAGGCCCGGCACGAAGAGGATCGGGCGCCCCATCTCTGTCGCCCGGCCGATCGCCTCGTCGACGGCCGAGAGCCCCGGGATCGGGCGGATGAAGAGCTCGCGGCCGGCCCGCGCCTGGTGGATCAAGACCAGCACCGCACCGCAGAAGAGCAGCATGAACGCGAGCAGGACCGCCTTGTTCGTATCGAACCACTGGCCGCTCGAGCGCACCGGACCGGCCCAGGCGCTGCTGGCTAGGCTGCTGTCGGTGCCGACCGTCTGGATCTGGTAGTAGTAGGCGACGTTGTCGCGCACTTCGCTATCGCGGTAGAGTGTCTTGCCGGGCAGCGCGGAGCCAACTTCGGTGAGGGTGTCGGTCGGGCTCTCGGCGCGCAAGACGCGATAGGAGAGCACGGTGACCGCATCTGCGTCGCCCGGGGGGGGCGTGCGGTCATCGGGACTCAGCTCCCAGGCGACGACGATCGTCTCGCCCGGGTCGTTCGGCCGGTCGTACGCCTCGACGTGTGGGACCGGGGCGATCAGCGCGCCGGCGGGCAGTGCGGTCAGGAGGCACGCTGTCAGGGTGAGTGCGGCTGGGTAGGCACGCCGTACGCGGCGCTCGTGGCGCGAATCGCTGCGGGCCATGCGCTCCCTCCCCCCGGACCGTAGAACCGTAGAGCGACGATCCTACGCAAGGGGAGGCGCAGCGTCAATCCCGTCCTCGCCGGCCGGCGAGGACGGCCAACGGCGCCCGCGTCACGGCGCGGGGAGCCCTCAGTCCGTTCGACGCAGGCGCACGGCGGTGCCGTAGACGAGGATTTCGGCCGCCTTTTGTATGACCTCCGAGGTCATCATGCGCACCGCGATCACGGCATCGGCGCCGAGCTCATCGGCGCGCGCGATCATGCGGTCGACCGACTGCTCGCGGCTCTCGGCCATCAGCTTCGTGTATTCCGAGATCTCGCCGCCGACGATGTTCTTCAACCCGGCGAGAATGTCGCTGCCGACATGGCGGGCGCGGACCGTGTTGCCGCGCACGATGCCGAGAATCTCGGTTACCTCATGCCCGGGAACCGAGTGACTGGTGGTGATGATCATCGCTTGACCTCCCGGTAGGGATCACGCTTCCAGACGTGGAACCTCTCGCGCACGACCGATACGCAGAGAATCGCCACACCGCCACAGATCGTTCCGGTGGCGAAGCGGACCCACCAGGGGTCGGCGCTCTCCTGCAACAGCGCGACGGCGAGTTCGTAGAGCCCGCCGGCCAAGAAGACCGCCGCCCCAATCGAGAAGAGCAGCCAGCCGATCTTGCGTTCAAGCCGATTGTAGGTCCCCTGCCAGTATTGCTCCCAAACCTGATCCGGGAAGTCACGCAGTTTCATTCCGTCCGTCACCTCCTTCAGGCCGCGCAGCGCATCGAACTCGCGGCGCAGTTCGGCATTGCGGGCGAGCTCGCGCTCGAAGGCGCGCCGCTCATCCGCGTCGAGTTCGCCATCGAGGTAACCGCTGATGCGAGCTTTCCAGTCCGTCGCCATGATCAGTTCCGTTCGCCGGTCTCGCCGGCCATGTAGGGTTCCAATTGGGCGCGCAGGCGCAGCCGTGCCTGATGCAGGCGGCTCATCACGGTTCCGCACGGGATCTCCAGCGCCGCGGCGATCTCCGCATAGGTGAGGCCCTGGAATTCGCGCAGGATCAGGATTTCCCGATCCCGCGCGCGCAACCGGCGAATCCCCTCCCAGACGTGCCGGCAGGCCTCGTGCCGCTCGAGCAGGCGGTCCGGCCCCGGTGCGGCGTCGGCCCGATCGCAGTGGGGCAGCAGCGGCACCTCGTGCAAGCGGGCGGCGCGCCCGAGGCTGTTCAGACACAGATTGCGCAGGATCCGGTGGAACCAGGGATAGAAGGGGCGCGCCAGGTCGAAGCGCTGGATGGCGCGGAAGGCGCGTGCGAAGGCTTCCTGCGACAGGTCGAGCGCGTCGTCGAGATTGCCCGTCCAGCCGAGCGCGAAGGCCGCCGCGCGGCGCTGATAGCGGGCCACGAGCGGGGCGAATGCATCGCGTTCTCCCCCTTGGCAACGCCGGATCCACTCCTGCTCCTGCCGATCGAGTGGTGGTGGCGCCAGCTCTGGCCCGTTGCCCGTCATCTCTGCCCCTCCGTTACCGGTCCCATCCTGAGGTACCGGTACGCAGGCGTTCTATTCAACGGTCATCCGGAGGTCAAGAGCCGCTCGAGTCGCGCCCGGCGCGCGAACGCTGCATCAGGGGCTGGGGACGTTGCTCGGGCAGCATGGCGGGTGGGGTGGCGGCCGCCTCGCCGGGTGGGGTGGCGCGCGAGAGCAACTCGCCGAGCGCCTCGATCATCGACTGCGAGTCGCCCTTGATCAGGGCCTGGGGAATTGTCCAGAGGAAGCGGAAGAAGGAGCCGATCCAGCCGGTGATCTCGCGGACGCGGTGGCCGAGGGGGGTATCCATCAGGTCGTTCCAGAGGCTGGCCGGGAAGCCGGGCGCCGCGGCCGGATCTTCGCGCTCGCTTCCCTTGCCGCTCGCCCCGAGCCCGACCCCCGCGTCCGTCGCTTCCGCGACCCAGATGCTGCCCGGTCCTCCGTGCAGCCTCGGCAGCGGCAGCGCCTGGACGGCCAGGCCGAGGCCGATCGCGAGCAGCAGCGCCGCGACGACGGCACTGCGCTGGAAGCTTGTGGGCACTCTCTCGCGCACGCTCCCGTTCCTGCTTCGACATGCGGACCCGCCAGTCGGAAAACGTACGATCCCGGGTCCGGAGCGAGTTTCCTGCCGGGGCGGCGGACCGGCGTCCGGCGCCACTCTACTAGACGAGCGGGGCAGCGGGCGAGTTCACCGCTCAAGCCCCCGAATCGACCGTGACGCCCGAATTGAGCAATCGGCGGGCGCGCGTGGCGATCTCATCAGCCATAAATCCAAATTTCGCGAATAGTTGCGTCGCCGGTGCCGACGCTCCGAAGCGCGTCATGCCCAGCGTCGCCCCCGCCGGTCCGACGTAGCGCTCCCACCCGAGGGGCAACGCCGCTTCGACCGCCAGCCGCGCGGTGCACAGCGGCGGTAGGACCGCCTGGCGGTAGGCCTCGCTCTGAGCTTCAAAGAGCTCCCAACTAGGCATACTGACGACGCGCGTCGATATGCGCATCGATTCGAGCTGCGCTTGCGCCTCCAGGCACAGGGCGAGCTCGGAACCGGAGGCGATCAAGATCACGGCGGGCTGTCCCTTGGACGTATCTGCCTCGGCCGAAAAGATATAGGCTCCGCGGGCCACGGCCGGGCCCTCGATTGAGCTGCCCGCGCGCGGCGACTGTGCGCCACAGACGGCATTCAGTTGCAGGCGCGTGCGGGGCAGCGGAGCCAGCTTCTGGCGGGTCAGGACGAGCGCGACCGGATGGTCGCACGTCACCGCCACCTCCCACGCCTCGCGCGTCTCGCGCGCGTCGGCCGGGCGGATCACGGTCAGCCCCGGCAGCGCCCGCAGGGTCGCCAGGTGTTCGATCGGCTGGTGCGTCGGACCATCCTCGCCCAGGCCGATGCTGTCGTGGGTGAAGACATAGATCACCGGCAGCTCCATCATCGCCGCCAGCCGGATCGCCGGGCGCATGTAGTCGCTGAAGGTGAGGAACGTGCCGCAGTAGGGGCGCACGCCGCCATGCAGCGCGAGGCCGTTGACCGCGGCGCCCATCGCATGTTCGCGCACGCCGAAGTGGAGGTTCGGACCGGTCACTTCACCCGGTCGAAACGCGCCCTGGTCGTGGAGTACCGTGTTGTTCGACGGGCCGAGGTCGGCCGATCCGCCGACGAGGTTGCCGAGTGCTCCGCTGAGGAGATTGAGCGCCTGCCCCGAAACGACGCGTGTCGCCGCCGGCTGCTCGGGAGCGGCGAGCGTTGCCAGCTCCTCGCGCCACCCGGCGGGCAGTTCACCTGCCTGCCAGCGTCGCCAGCGGGCCAACTCGGCGGGGAAGGCCTCGCCGTAGGCTTCGAGGCGCTGGCGCCAGGCGTCGTGGGCCGCCGTGCCGCGCTCGCCCGCAGCGGCGAAAACGGCGCGCGCTTCTGCCGGAACATGCCACGGCGGTTCGGCCGGCCAGCCAAGCGCCGCCTTCGTCGCCGCCAGCTCCTCCTCGCCGAGCGGTTCACCGTGGGCCTTGGCCGTGTCCTGGCGATTCGGGCTGCCATGGCCGATATGCGTGCGCACCTGAATCAGGCTCGGTCGAACCGTCTCGGCCCGCGCCGCTTCGAGCGCTTCGGCCAGGCCTTCCAGGTCGGCGCCGTCGGCGGTCTGGACGTGCCATCCGAGCGCCGCAAATCGCGCCGGCGTATCGTCGCTGAAGGCGAGCGAGGTCGGCCCCTCGATCGTGATCTGGTTGTCGTCGTAGAGCACGATCAGGCGTCCGAGCTGCAAGTGCCCCGCGAGCGAGGCGGCCTCCTGGGTGACGCCTTCCATCATGTCGCCGTCGCCGGCGATGACGTAGGTGTCATGATCCACGATCGTGTGCCCCGGCCGATTGAACTGCGAGGCGAGGAACCGTTCGGCCAGCGCCATCCCGACCGCGTGAGCGAAGCCCTGGCCCAGAGGTCCGGTCGTTACCTCGACCCCGGGGGTCAGACGAAATTCGGGGTGCCCGGGTGTGCGCGAGCCCCACTGGCGGAAGCGGCGCAGCTCGCCTAGATCGAGTTCATAGCCGCTCAGGTGAAGCAGGCTGTAGAGCAGCATCGAACCATGCCCGGCGGAAAGGACGAAGCGGTCGCGGTCCGGCCAGAGCGGATCGCGCGGGTCGTGGCGCAAGAAGCGTGTCCAGAGGATGTAGGCCATCCCCGCCGCCCCCATCGGCATACCGGGATGCCCGGAGCGCGCCTGTTGCACCGCCTCGGCGCTCAGAATTCGCAGCGTGTTGATGCAGGTCTCGTCGCGCGCGGCCATTGCATTCCTTCCTGCTGGTCCTGGTGGTGAGCCGACTGCCGAGGAGCGATGAGCAGCCGAGTGCGTGCCGATCGTGAGCGGCGCCCCTATCCCGCGGGCGAGCATAGAAACGGCCTCCGGGCGAGTCAAGGACGAGGCCGTGCGCCGATGCAGTTGACGCTGCTTTCGCGCGCTTGCTAGCGTGACCCGGGTGCGCGGAGCAAGGCGGCGCCGGCGGGGGGGAAGTTTGGTTCGCATCGGGCTTACATGCTTGCTCCTGCTGCAAGCCGTGGCGGCCTGGCTGCCGGGTCCGTGGCTGTGGGGGCTCTCTCATCTCGCCTACGCCCCCGGCGCGCTACGCGTGCTGTGGCCGGCGCTGGGCTTGCTGATCCTCTGGACCCCGGCCGGAGAGGCGGTGGGCCGCGCCGCCGTACGCCTGCTCGGCACGCTCCTCGCGCGACCGCTCTGGGCGTACGCCATCGCGCCACTCGGCGGGATGACGCTCTTCTGGCTCTTGCGCACCCCGACGCATTTCCTCGGGGATGGCTGGTTGCTGGGCGAACTCGTGCAGCGCGGCCTGCCGTTCCACGGCTATGACTTCTTCGACTACCATCTTCACGCGCGGGTCTTTCAGTGGCTGGGCGGCGAGACCGAGGCGCAGGCCTTCCAGCTCTTCGCCCTGCTGAGCGTCCTCGCCGGCGGCCTCTACCTGGTGTTCGCCGCATGGGGTGCGCGGCGCATCAGCACCCGATCGACGGATCGAGCGGCGATCTATGGACTGACGGTCGCCGTTGCGCCGCTACAGCTTTTCTGCGGCTACGTGGAGAGCTACGCCTTTCTGGCCGCCTTCCTGCTGCTGGCCGTGGCGGGTCTTGCTGCCTGGTACGCTGGTCGGGCGCCGCTAGCGGTGGCCGGGTGGGGGTTCGGCGCCGCACTGGCGATGCATCTGGATGCGCTCTTCCTCGCCCCGCTCTTGGCCGGAGCCCTCGTCTGGCCGGCGCGTGACGCGCAGCCGGCCGGCAGACGCGCGTGGCAGCTGCTCGGTCCCGTCGCCGCCGCCCTCGCCGCGGCGATCGGACTGATGCTGCTCGGTGGCTGGAGCGCCGGCTGGGTGCGCTTCAATATCGTCGACGCGCATCGCGATGCCGTCTTGCGCCCGCTCCTGGGCGAGATGGGGCTCTTCTCCGGGCGCCATCTGAAGGACGTGCTCAATCTGCTCCTGCTGCTCACCCCCGTCGGCGTGCTGCTCACGCTCACCGGCTGGCGGGCGGCCCGCGAGCGATCGCGGGATGTCAAGCTGTTCGCCGCCGCCGCCCTGTGGCTGGTTCTGTTGATCATCGTCGTGCGCATGCGTCTGGGTGTCGCCCGCGATTGGGATCTCGTCGCCGCGCACGCGGTCTTGTTCCCTTGGACCGGGTACCTGCTTTGGCGTCGTGCGCGGCCGGACGGGCTGGTGCCCGGCATGGTCGGCCGGCTGCTCGCCACGGCGCTGCTGCTGACGGCGCCCTGGCTCTGGCTCAACGCCGGAGCCGAACGCGCCGTCGCGCGCATCGAAGACGTCAGCGCCGATTTCGCGCGCTACCCGCGCGCCTACGTGCAGGAGGAGATCGCCAAGTACCATCGCAAAGCGGGCCGGACCGAGGAGGCGGAAGCCGCCTACCGCCGCTGCATCGAGATCTTCCCCGCCAACGCGCGCTTCCATGCCGTGCTCGGCGTGCTGCACTACCACCAGGGTGAGCTCGAACAGGCGGCCGAGGTTCTCCGTGCGGCGGTTGCGGTCGATTCGACCTACATCGACGCTCTGCTCACGTTGGCCCAGATCCATGCCAAGTGGGAGGACTACGAGGCGGCGCTCGCCTGGACGCGCCGCTACGCCGGGCGCCCCCACGAAACGGCCACCGCCGCGGCCGTGCATGCTTCGATGGCCGTGCGGTGCGGCTTGCCGCGCGAGGCGCTGGATGCCTATCGGCGGGCCGCAGCGCTCGATCCGACGAGCGCCGAGTGGCTCGACCGGGCCGGCGGGCTCGCCCTGCACCTCGAGCAGTGGCAGGAGGCCGAGAACCTCTTCCGGGCCGCGGTCCGGCGTGATCCGCAGCGCACCTCGGCCCTCCTGGGCTGGTTGGTGGCGGGCCGCGAGCGAATCCGCACCGATCCGCAAGGGTGCCGCGGGCCGGCCTGCGTGCAGCGGATCCGGGAGTTGCTCGGTCTGATGGCGGAACTGGAGCGCCGCGGTGAGGGCGCGCCCCAGTTCGTGCAGTGGCGCAGCGAGCTCGAGGCGGTCCGGGCACGATTCGAGGGGAGCGGCGCGCCGCGCTAGCCGCCCCGCGCGGTCCTCCGGTCCCGAGGGGGAGCGCGCTTCGCGGAACCGCGCCTCGGAGCGGAGCGTATCGAGAGCGTTGCCACGCAACCCGAGACTCGCGCGCATCCTGCGGTCCCGGGGGATCAAGCGACTCGGAGGCGGAAAGCGATGCGCGGGAGGCGCCAACGATGTTCCTCTACCTCGATCCGGTCTACTTCATCCTGGTCGGTCCGGCCTTGCTCCTCTCGGTCTATGCGCAGGTGCGGGTCAAGCGCACCTTCGGGCGCTACACGCGCGCGGCGACAGCGCGCGGCCTGAGCGGCGCGCAGGTCGCCGCCTACATCTTGCGCACGCATGGGATCGGCGACGTCGCCGTCGAGCGCGTGCGCGGCTTCCTTTCCGACCACTACGACCCGCGCCAGCGGCGGCTGCGGCTCTCACCGCAGGTGCACGATGGGCGCTCGATTGCCGCCATCGGGGTCGCCGCCCACGAGGCAGGGCACGCGCTGCAGCATGCGCGCGGATACCTGCCGTTGCAGGTGCGCAGTGCGCTCGTGCCGGTGACCCAGATCGGCTCCTGGCTCGCCTGGCCGCTGCTCTTCATCGGGCTGCTTTTCAGTGCGCTGTCGCTGGTCAAACTCGGCATCCTCTTCTTCGCCGGGGCGGTCCTGTTTCAGCTCGTGACGCTGCCGGTCGAATTCGACGCCTCGCGCCGCGCGGTCGCGATCCTCGGCGGACAAGGCCTCCTGACCGCGCCGGAGCTCGACGGGACGCGCCAGGTCCTGCGCGCCGCGGCGCTCACCTATGTGGCCGCGGCGGCCGCCGCCGTGCTACAGTTGCTCTATTTCCTGCTGCGGGCGGGCCTGCTCGGCGGCGGCGACGAGTGACGCGACGGAGGGCGAATGCTGACGTTTCTCTCATTCATCCTGGTGATTGGGATCATCATCTTCGTGCACGAACTCGGCCACTTCCTCGCGGCCAAGTCGGTTGGCATTCGCGTCGAGACTTTCTCGCTCGGCTACCCGCCGAAGATGTTCAGCCGCCGGCGGGGCGAGACGGAATACGCGATCGGCTGGATCCCCCTCGGCGGCTACGTCAAGATGTCGGGCATGATCGACGAGAGCCTGCAGGGCGGCGAGGCGCTGACGGGGGCTCCCTGGGAGTTTGCCTCGAAGAAGACGTGGCAGAAGATGTGGGTGATCAGCGCGGGCGTGATCATGAATCTCCTGCTCGGCGTGCTCCTCTACACGGGTATCTCGGTCATCAAGGGCATTCCCGAGCCGAGCTCGCAAGCGGTCGTCGGGGAATTGACGCCCGGCTGGCCGGCGGATGAGGCGGGATTGCTCCCCGGGGATCGGATCGTCGCCGTCGCCGGCGAGCCGATCGAGAACTGGGACGATCTGCTCGCGGCGGTGCATCCGCGCGCCGAGGTCGAAACGGAGATCGTCGTCGCACGCGTGGAGCAGGAGGAGCGTTTCACCCTGACGCCGAAAGCGATCGAGACCACAATCGATGGCGAGAGCACCACGATCGGCCAGATCGGCATCGGTCCGGAAGTCGTCTTTCGCCCCGGGTCGGCGGGGGAGATCCTCCTTTCGGGCGTCTATGCGACGACGAACATCGTCACGCTCGTGGCGGGCAACATCTGGAAGCTGGTCACGCTGCAGGTCTCGATCCGCGACTTGGGCGGACCGATCATGATTGCCAAACTCTCGGGCGATAGCGCGCGCAAGGGCATCGTCCATCTGCTGAGCTTCATCGGCTTCATCAGCGTCAATATCGGCTGCTTCAATCTGCTGCCGATCCCGGCCCTCGATGGCGGACACTTGCTGATCCTGAGCGGCGAGGCGCTGATCCGGCGCGAGATGCCGGTGCGGGCGCGCATGGCAGTGCAGCAAGCGGGCATGCTCCTGCTGCTCGCCCTGGTCGTGCTGATTGTCGTCAACGACGCGCAGCGCATCTTCGGCTTCGAGTGGCTGCGGAGCATCTTCCACTAGGATGCCCCCGGTCGATCCCGCCCGCCTGCATCGACTGACGGCCGCCCTGCCCGGGCGTGTGCACCTGGCGCGGCTGCCGACGCCAATCGAGGCGCTGACGCGCCTGCAGCCCCACCCCGCCGCGCCGGCGATCGACTGCAAGCGCGACGATCTGACCGGCCTGGCGATGAGCGGCAACAAGATCCGCAAGCTTGAGTTCGTCCTCGCCGAAGCGCGCCGCCGCGGCGCGACGCACATCGTGACCTGCGGTGGGGCGCAGTCAAACCATGCCCGCGCGACGGCGGTTGCCGCCGCGCGTCTCGGCTGGCGCTGCACGTTGCTCCTGCGCTCACCCGATGGGCGGCCACTGCCGGCGGACGGCAATCTGCTGATCGATCGACTCGTTGGCGCCGAGGTGCGCTGGGTGACGCCGGGCGAGTACGAGGAGCGCGACGCGCAGATGGCGGCGGTGGCCGATGAGCTGCGGGCGCGCCGGGAAGTACCCTACGTCGTGCCGGAGGGGGCTTCGGATGCTTGGGGTGCCTGGGGCTACGTGGCGATGCTGAGCGAGCTCTGCCGCCAAGCGCCGGCACTGCCCTGGCGGCGGATCGTGTGCGCCGTCGGCTCCGGCGGCACCTACGCCGGGCTGCTGCTCGGCATCGGCTTGTTGGGGCTCAAGCTGCGCGTCCGCGGATACATTGTCCAGCGTACGACCGTCTACTTCCGGCGTCAGATTGAAGGCATCATCGCCGACTTCGAGCAGCGCTTCGGCCTCGCGGCCAACGTCGATCCGGACTGGATCGATCTCTGTGACCGCTACGCGGGCCCCGCCTACGGCGCGGTCTATCCGCAGGAGGTCGAGACGATCGCGCGCGTGGCGCGAGGGACCGGGATGCTGCTCGATCCGGTCTACACCGGCAAGGCGTTCACCGGGCTGTGGCACGATCTGGCGGCGGGCAGTCTGCCCGCCGCCGAGCGCGTGCTCTTCCTCCACACGGGCGGCATCCACGGGCTTTGGCCACAGCGATCGGAGTTCGTCTCGAACTCGTAACCTGCTTTCATGGCGTCAAGTAAGTTCAATTGCTTAAAGCGATCTCGAAATGCTTGCGCCGCGGCCGCGCTTTGCTATTCTGCGCCACCTGGTGGCGGGATGCCCTTTCCCGAGGAGGCCCGCTGCGAGGGCAGGGAGTGTCGACGGAGGCGAACCGCAGGGTGCTACGGTCCGGCGACACGCCACACATTCTCATCTGGGTCCGCAGCCCCGCGCTGGCGTCGCGCACGCAAGCGCTGCTCGCCGATGCCGGCTTCGCAACGTGTTGGGCCGCCTCCCTGCCGGAGGCGATCGCGGCGCTCGATCGCTGCTACCCGGCCGCGGTCGTCTGCACGCTCAACGGCTGCACGCCCTCGCTGATCGATCTCGAGACGCTCTTCGCCTACCAGGCGCTCGGGCATCCCGGCCTGATCTACCCGCCCACCCCCGCCTGGGCTCTGTGCGCGCAGCCGTCTGACTACGCGGCGCAGATCGAGGCCCTCGACCTGCCCGTCAGCCTGGTACCCGCCAGCCGCGGGCCGCAGGGCGTCGTGGACGAGCTCGTGCAGGCCGTAGCGCTGATCGCCACTCCGCTCGGGACATCGCGCCGGATCCAGATCGGCTTCGCCCGGTACGACGAGGCGCGCCGTCTCGCCCGCTACCTGGCCAGCCGCGGCTACGCGTGTCGCGCCAGCGGCGGTCCGACCGAGACGTGGCATCAGCTCCGCCAGTGGCCCTGTGACGTGCTGATCAGCGACATCTTCTCCAGTTGGCGCAGTGGCGGCTCCTTCTGGCGCGAGGTCGAGGAGAACCGGAGTCGGCTGCCCGTCCTGCTCGTCGGGCGCGACGGAGCGGAGCTGTCGGGCCTCTCCCCGCTGGCGCTGCCGCGCAACTTGGCCGGGGCTTTCGCTCGCCCACTACCGATCGCCACCCTGGAAGCGACCTTGCGGCGCCTGCTGCGTCTGGGGCGTGGGGTGGGAGTGACGGAACCGGCCTCCCTGATGCAGGTCTGACCGGCGGCCCGGGCGCTTCCCCGAGCGCCTCAACGCTGGCCGGGCGCCTGCGCGGCTCGCGCGCGCTGCCATCCCGCTTGTGCCTGCGCGTCTCCCGGCCGGAGTTGGAGCGCTTGGCGGAAAAGCCGTTGCGCGTCCGCGGCGCGGCCCTGAGCGAGGCGAATCGCGCCCAGCCCGACGTAGGCGGGGTAGAGGTCGGGCCGTAGCTGCAGTGCCCGTGCGTAGTGCTCCGCCGCCTCATCCAGCTGTCCGAGCTGCGTCAAACTGTAGGCGAGATTGCTGTGGCCCTGGGCGAAGCGCGGCTCGATCGAGAGCGCCTTGCGGTAGTGCTCGATCGCGTCCGCGTGATTCCCAGCCTGGGCGAGCAGGCCGCCGATGTTGCCGTAGGCGGTGTAGGCGAGCGGATCGAGCTCGGCGGCGCGCCGGAAGCTGGCGAGGGCCGCCTCGCGTTCGCCGAGCATCGCCTGGGCGCGGCCGAGATTCGTGTGCGCGGCCGCCGAGCGGGGATCAAGGCGCAGTGCCTCCTCCAAGTGGGTGCGCGCCTCGGCGGCGCGTCCGAGACTGAGCAGCGAATTGGCGATGCTGCTTTCGATCTCCGCCGGTTCGTCGCTCTGCGCCCGGGCGGCGCGGAAATGCTCGAGCGCTTCGGCCGGGCGCCCGAGCTTCTCGAGCACGGCGCCGAGGTTGGCATGCACACGCGCGGCATCCGGATCGTGACGCAATGCCTCGGTCAGGACGCGTTGCGCCTCGGGCAAGCGGCCTTGGCGTTCGTACTCGAGCGCGAGGTTGCTGTAAAGCAGCGCCTCTTCGGGCGCGTGTGCGATCATGTGCTCGTAGAGCGCCTCGGTCGTGCGCCAGTAGGCGAGCTGCGCGCGCGACGTCCAACCCGCGACCGCCGCCAGAAGGAGGAGTACGAGCGCGCCGACGACGCGCGCGCGCCGCCCCGTCCGGCTGCCGGCGGCCGCTGCCGCCTCGCGCGCGCGCGTCCGCGGCGGCACGAAGCGAACCCAGAGTGCGCCGGCCGCCAGCAGGGCGGCAAGGAGCGGCAGGGGGTAGAGGTACTTGTCGGAGACGATGACCCAGGAGTACTGCACCGTGCCGAGCACCGGGAAGAGCGCGACGACGAAGAAGCCGAGGGCGGCCAAGGGGGCGCGTGTGCGCCGCCACGCCGCGAGCGCGCCGGCTGCGAGCCCGAGCACCACGAGGACGCTCGCCGCCAGGGCCGGATCGGCGGGCGTCAGTGGGTGGGGCGGCACGTAGCAGGGGGTCAGGGGGGCGGGCCAGACGAGCTTCTGCAGATAGAAGGCGATCTTGAAGGCGATCAGCAACAGCGCTTGGCCCGGCGTGTAGCTGGCGAAGAGTGCGACGTCGGCGGTGCGCGCGTGGGAGACCAGCGTGATGACGGCCGAGGCGCCCATCAAGAGCAAGAAGGGGGTCTTCTCCCACAGCGCGCGCCAGCGCAGGCGCCGCAGCGGCCAGACATCGAGCATCAGCATCAAGAGCGGCAACGGCATGCTCGTCGGCTTGGCGAGCAGCGCGAACAGGTAGGCGATCCAGGCGCCGGCCCAGTAGGCGCCTCCCCGGCCGCGCACCGCCCGCGCGTAGCAGAAGAGACTGAGCAACGAGCAGGCACCGGCCAGCATCGTCTTGCGCTCCGCGATCCAGGCGAGGGGCTCGATCACGACCGGGTGCAGCGCGAACAGGAGTGCCGCGAGAAGTGCGAAGAGGCGCCGACCGAACAGCTCCGCGAGCAGCAGTGCGAGCAGCAACGTCGTTGCCAGATGAAGCAACAGGTCGGTGCGGTGAAAGGGGGAAAGCTGCTCGGGACTCCCGCCGAGGGCGGCATCGGCGGCGAGCGACGTCATCGTGAGCGGGATGTAGTAGCCGCGCACGGTCGAGGGGGCGAAGACTTCGGCGAAAAAGCGCTCGATCGAATCCCATCCCGGGTCGCGGATGAGCGGGTTGTCGGTCAAGAACTCGGGATCGTCGAAGCAGAGCGCCTCGACCCGCAACACTGGCTCGAGCGTGACGAAGACGGCGAGGATCAGCAGGCAGAGCAGTCCGGCCCAGAGATAGCTCGCACCGATCGGCCCACGCGCAGTCAGGGGGGTTTGCGGCCGGCCATGACTGCGCGTCCGTTGATTCATGCAACCTCCCGCTACTCGCCCGGAGGAAGCGTAACGCCCGGAGGGAGGCCGGGCGGCGGAGCGCCGGGCGCCGGCGCGCCGGCGCCCGCATCGTCACGCAGCTCATCCGCTCCGCGCAGCAGCGAACTGAGCCGACTCGTGCGCAAGAAGTAGAGCGTTTCGTCCGCCGCCCGCTTGGCATACGTCTGTGCCGCCGCGGAGTCGGCGATCCCCAATTCGAGCGCGTACTGGGCCCCGTCTTCGAGTGTGACCGCGACTCGCTGCTGCGGCTCCGCCAGCCCGATCGCGTCCAGGGGCGGAATCGAGTCGGGGAAGGCGTCGGCGCGCAGCGTGCCGAGCATGCGCAGGGTGGACTGGATCACCGGCTCCTTCACCGCGGTGCTCTCCGGCGCCACCATGCGCAGCGTGCCCGTGGCATTGCGGGCGACGACGATCGGTGGGCCGGCGGCCGTTTCAAAGCGCACCTGCGCGACCTTCTCGGCATCGAAGTCAAAGATGCGCCGGTCACGCCAGGTCGATCGGGAGACGTCGAAGGCCGAGCGCAGGTAGTCGGGAATCAGATACACCTCGTTGCGCTCAAAGGGTCGCAGGTACTGGCTGCGGAAGTCGGGTCCCGTCTTGCCGATGCGAAAGCGGGCGACTGGGTCGCCCCCGGCGGCGTACATCTGGACCGCAATGCCGGAACCCGCGTCGACCTCGAATTTCGCCTGCATCTCCGGAGCGCGCGAACGCAAGTGGCGGCGGTCGAAGAGCTCCGTCTTCTCCAGCATCCGCGCCACCAAGGTCGTGTCGGCCGGGAAGCCGCCCTCGGTCGCCACGCGCCAGCGGTCCTGCGGGCGCTCCAGGCGCACCGTGTCGCCGTCGGCCGCGAGCGTGATCGTGGTCACCGCCTCCCAGTCCGCCTGCGGGAAGATCGGACCGGTGGCCAACGTCTCTTCGGCGCGTTCGGCGCGCCGCGACGTGATCGCGATGACGACCAGGATGGCCGCCAGTACGGCCAGCACGACCATCGACCTCGAACTCATCGTCGCTTTCCTCCCCTATGCGTCCCGAGCGGCCACTTCCTGCGCCGAACGGCGGCGCCGGCGATGCGTCGCGCGCAGCACGCCGTAGAGCACGACCAGCAGCGGCGCTCCCAAGATGCAGGCGAGCTTGATGCGCGACTTGGCGGCATCCGCAATGCTCGCCAGCGGGCGTTCCGTGGCGCCGCGGGAACGAATGCTGATCAGTTGGTCGCCAAACGTCATCCAGTCGATCGCGTTGAGCAAGAAGACGGAGTTGGCCGGGAATTGCCCGAGAAAGGTGTCGGTCGCGAACTGGGCATTGCCGACGACGAGCAGGCGCGTCTCGGGACTCGCGACGAGCGGCGTCTCGGTCGGTGCCGCGACCGCGGCCGCGCTGTCGGCGGCGGCGGAGGGCAGCGGCGGGGCGTTGCGCTCGGCGAAGTAGCTGTCGAAGCGGCCCTGCAGCGCGACGGCGAGGACCTCGGAGTCGGTCTCGCCCGTCGGGCGGAACGGCTGCTGCGGATTCAGGTCGTAGCGCCCACTGACCTGCCAGGCGCTGGGTGAGGTGCGCACGAGGACATCGGCGCGCGGCGAGGCAAGCGCGTCCCCCTCGCCGGCGGCCGCGGCGGTGTCGGCGGCGGCGCGGGTGGCGAGATCGGCCGTCGCGCTCCCGGCGCTTGTGTCGGCGCCGGCCTCAGTGGCCTGATCCTCTTCCAGTTCGACCCCGAGTTGGCGGGCGATCTCGCGCCGCGCCTCTTCGTTGGCGCGCTCCAGTTCGCGGATGCGTGGCAGTGGATCGCCCTCGGCGATCGGCACGTCGACTTCGAGCGGCGCCGTCCACGGCAGGGTCAGCGATTCGAGCCGGTTGGTGATCGGATGCTCCTGGTTGAGCAGCTCGGGGATCGCCTTTGGCCAGTAAGGGTAGGGAACGGTGTAGCGGACGAATCCACCGGCGAAGCTCGCCGTTGAGCAGTACGCGCGGTCGAGCGCCATCGCCTTCTGGACGCGCACGCCGTAGTGGGCGAGGAGATCTTCGATGCCGCTCGTCACCGGCATCGCCTGCAGCCCGCCGCCTTCCGGCAGGCGGATCGGATCGACCAGAAAGAGCACGTGGCCGCCGCGCATCAGGAACTGATCGAGCTGGTACTCGATGCGGTCGGGCACGCTGTTCGGTCCGGCGACGATCAGCAGATCGATCTCCTCGGGGACGCTCTCTTCGCCCTCGCCCAGATCGACCGAGCGAATCGTGAACTGCCGTTGGAGGAGCTCGTTCAATCCGGTCATGTCCGTGGAGAGCTCGTGCAGCACCGGTCCGGCGAGGATGCCGACGACGTCTTCCTCCTCGCGGCTCACCTTGAGAATCGCGGCCGTGAGGTCGTACTCGAGCGCGTAGGTGTCCTCGATCACCGGCAGCACTTCCTGCTGGTCCAAGTACGTGACGGACAGCCCGAGGTAGATGTTGACGACCTGGAGCTGGTCGCGCTCGACGGTCTGGGCCTGGATCTGCGGAATGCCGAGCATCCGCAAGCGGCGTTCGAGCTCCGGATCGCCGGCCGGATCGACGAAGTCAACCTGCACCTTGCCGCGCCCGTAGTTGCGATACTCGTCGAGCATGTCGGAGACTTGCCGGCGCAGGGTCGAGAGCTGCGGCGGCATGTCTGCGGACATGTAGACGGTAATCGTCACCAGGTCCTCGAGATCGCCGAGGATCTCGCGTGTGGCCTCCGAGATCGTGAATTCCTTGCCCTCCGTCAGGTCGAGACGGATCAAGGTCCCGGAGAAGATCACGTTGATCAGGATCAGGATGGCGGCGACCAGGATCGTGCCGACGATCGCCGCGCTCATCCTGCGTCCCTTGCCGATCGACTCAGCCATCGCTCTGTGCTCCTTCGTTCCTGCGCTCCGCCGTGTGCGTCGTGCCTGCTCCGCGCTCCCCGCCGGCGCCCCTAGGCGCCGCGCCGCAGCTCGACCGAACGCACATTCAGAAAGAGGAAGAACCCGATCATCGAGACGTAGTAGAGCAGATCGCGCAAATCGATCACGCCGCGCTCGATCGAGCTAAAACGACTGCCGAGCGCGATGCTCTTGAAGAAGGGGACCATCCAGCGCGGCAAGGCGGTCAGAAAGATGTCGACCCCGATGATGAAGAGAATCAAGCAGATGACCGCGGCGCTGATGAAGGCGACGATCTGATTCTCGGTCAGCGACGAGATCCAGAGGCCGATTGAGAGGTAGGCCGCGCCGAGCAGGACGAGCCCCAAGTAGCCGCCGATCAGCGCCCCCGGGTCGGGATTCCCGAGCGCGACGACCATCACTGGCAGCGGGAAGGTGAGCGCGAGCGTGATCAACAGGAAGAGCATGCTCGCGGCGAACTTCCCCAGGACGACCTCCCAGTCGCGCACCGGCAACGTCATCAGCGTTTCGAGCGTGCCGAGCTTGCGTTCTTCGGCCCACATGCGCATCGAAATCGCCGGGATGAAGAAGAGCATGACGATCGGCACGAGGCCGAAGAAGTCGCGCAGCGTCGCTTGGCCGATGACGAAAAACTTCTGCAGCTCGAAGAAGAGCAACGAGGTCAAGACGAGGAAGATGACCATGAAGATGTAGGCGATCGTCGACTCGAAATAGCTGCGAAACTCCTTGCCCGCAATGGCGAAGACATTGCTCATCGTCGCATTCCTCTTCTTGGGGACGCCGGTTGCCCCCCGGGGCCATGCTTCTCGGGGCGGCGCGGGTCGCCGCAGCGCGCCCGCCGCCCGCTTCCCGCGCGCCTAACGCGGGGCGACGCCCTCGCGCGTCGTCAGGCGCGTGAAGACCTGTTCGAGACTCATCGACTCGCGGCGCAGCTCGGTCAGGGTCCACTGCTGCGCGACGGCCAGGCGGAAGAGCTGCTCCTCCGGATCGGCGACGTCGCTCTGGAAGACAAAGCGGGCCGTGCCCGCCGCCGCCTCGAGCGCGCGCAGATCGCGCGCGAAGCCGCCCGCGGCGAGGCTGGTTTCGACCTCGGCCGCCGGCGTGCCCTTCACGGTCACAAAGATGCGCGCCTCGCCCTGCGACTGCGTCGCCAGCTCCTGCGGCGTGCCGCTGGCGACGATGCGACCCTCGTTGATGATCAGGACACGGCTGCAGGTCGCCTCGACCTCGGGCAGGATGTGCGTGCTCAGGATGACGGTCTTCTCGCGCCCGACACGGCGGATCAGGTCACGGATCTCGACGATCTGGTTCGGATCGAGGCCGGTCGTCGGCTCGTCGAGAATCAGGACGTCCGGGTCGTGGATCAGCGTCTGGGCCAGCCCGACGCGCTGGCGGTAACCCTTCGAGAGGGTGCCGATCAGGCGGTGGGCCATGCGAGTCAGGCCGCAGACGGAGATCATGTCCGCGATCCGGCGGCGCAGTTGCGGTGGGTCGAGGCCGCGGATGCGCCCGATGAAGGCGAGGTACTCCTCGACGCCCATGTCCTGATAAAGCGGGGCGCTTTCCGGCAAGTACCCGATCCGCCGCCGGACGGCGACGCTGTCGGTGCGGGTGTCGAGTCCGCCCACGCGCACCTGGCCCGCGTCCTGCGGGAAATAGCAGGTGATGATGCGCATCGCGGTCGACTTGCCGGCGCCGTTGGGGCCGAGGAAACCGAGCACTTCCCCCTGGGCGACGTCGAAGTCGACATCGTCGAGAGCGACCGTCGAACCGAATCGTTTCGTCAATCCACGAACTTCGATCATCGTTGGATCCTCTTGCCAACCTTGACCTTGCGCATTCGACAAGAAACCTGACGCGTCGGACGGGGCGGAATTGTACTGACGTCCGCGCCATGCGTCAAGACACCGAGCGCGGGCGCGCGGTTCCCGGTGAGGGCGTTTGACAGCCTGGCGGACCGGCGCTAGAGTGCCCTGCGCGCTCAGCGCCGGAGGACGGTGACGAGCGGGCTAGAGAGAGGTGTAGACCCGATGAACGGACGTCGGCAGGCCGCCCTACGCGGACGGTGGATTGGGGTCGCTGTCTGTCTCGCGGCGGTCTTGCTCGCCGGTAGTGGCTGTTCGCGCCAGAAGCTTCTCGTCTACTCGACCGTTCCGCTGATCGATGCCGCCTTGGCCGAGACGTTCTCCTCGGCCGACATCGAGACCGCCCGCCAAGGCATCCCGGGACAGATCCTCCTGTTGCGGGGGCTTTGCCGCTCCGATCCGGGAAACACCGATGTCTGGACGACAACCGTCCAGCTCTATGCCTCCTACGCGCTGATCTTCGTGGGAGACGAGGATCCCGGCTACGCGACCGAGCTCTATCGCGAAGGCCGCGAGCTCGGGAGCCGCTTCCTACGCCGCATCGACTGGTTCGCCGAAGCGTGGGACGCCGGCCCGGATGCGCTGCGCCGGCGCATTGCCGCCGAGCAGCCGCGGGACTTGGCGCCGCTTCTTCTTTGGACCGGGGCCTGCCTCGGCCAATACGTGCTCGCCAATCTCGACCGGCCGCGGGAGATGCTCGACTTGCCCTACGTGTACGTCCTCCTCGAAGCGGCGATCGACCTCGAACCCAGCTACTTCTACGGCATGCCCTACGCGGTGATGGGGATGACCCTGGCGACGATCCCGCAGGGGCTCGGGGGGAACCTCGAGCAGTCGCGCCGGTATTTCGAGCAGGCGTTCGCGGTTGCCGGCGAGGACTTCCTGCTGCATCGCGTTTTCTACGCCCGCTATCACAACGTGATGGCGTTGGACGAGGCCGAATTCACCGCGACGCTGGAGGATGTGCTGGTTCACGACCCGCGCGCGATGCCGGCGGTGCGCTTCATCAACACCGTGTCGCAACAGCGTGCGCGTGAGCTCTTGGAGCAGCGCTACGAGCTCTTCTGAACCATCGCGGACGCGGCGT
>Ga0180434_10001716_pt1 | contig 30774 bp, 32 predicted proteins | sample SS_ome_7_FD_132453 | JGI IMG/M metagenome (GOLD analysis project Ga0180434, IMG submission 132453) | Hypersaline lake sediment archaeal communities from the Salton Sea, California, USA - SS_1_D_2 metaG | ecosystem: Environmental > Aquatic > Non-marine Saline and Alkaline > Hypersaline >... | reverse complement strand
TCTGCATCTGGGCGACCCGGTCGTGTTGAGGTTGCGATGAGTGCCTGGACGCGCTTGTGGTTCGTCGTGCTTGTCATCACCGATCGGTTACTGGGCACACATCTGGTCGAGCGGAGAATGGCCCGCCTACGACGCTGGATCGAGGAGTACGAGGCCCACGCCGCTGTCATCCAACAACAACAGAAAGAGCTAAAGCGATTGCTGCACGTTACTCAGGTAGGGTTGTGTGTCCTCTACCTGTACCAGCGTCGTCTCTTTCGACCAGAGACCTGGCTTCGCTTTGCTCCAGCCGAAGGCGCAGACGAAGAGGAGGCCCTGGATATGCTCATCGAACAGTTGGTGAAACACGATCTGGCCGCCGTCCAGGTCAAAACGGTCGGCGAGCGAGCCTACGTCTATTTTCTGCGCCCTGATTGGCCTGCGATCAAGGAGTTGTTGGGCGCACGAAAGGAACATCTGGATCCTACACTGGTTCCCTGGTTGGAGGAAAGAGGGCAAGGAATGAGCACAGGGTAGAATCGACCAATTCATCAATCCTCTGACATCCTTGTCAAGCACTCAAGTGCAACATCAAGCAAACTTGGGTAGTCGACATTGCTGCTTCCTTCGGATACAATAGAGCTATCGTGGACCTGGCGTAATTCAGACGTCACCTTTCCGTCCGGCAAAACTGAGCCAAAGACGGTATTATGACGCTAACATCGAGTCATCCAACGTTAAGCGGCCTCATATAGCTTGATCTACAGGTAAGGATTATACAGTGCCATCCGCAAATTCCTCAAGGGGAGCAGAGAAAAAGTGTTTGATCCAACTCCTCTTATCGTGTTGATGTGTCTGGTGGTGCTCATCATACTGATCCTTGTGCGCCCACTGTGCTTCTTCATAGGTTTGATGATCTTCTTGATCGGCTTGATGTTGACAATTACGAGACAGATGGAGATGGCGGGGTGGTTTCTCATACTGGGTATTCTTCTGATACTTCTTACGATTTGCTCTGAGACACGGTAAATACCTGCGGGAGGGCTTTCGGTAGGGTAACATCCAGTACCGGGTTCTGTGATCAAAAGAACTAGGTTGACGACAAATGGGGTAGAGGGGGTATATTATGACCATTCGCCGTTTAATCGCGATCATCTTTATCTTTTTCTGTGTGACGATAGCCTGGGCCATTCTGGGATCCAGCATCTACCTGCGCACGGAACAGAGTTTCGATACCCTCGGAGAACAAGTGGAGAGACTTTGGGGCACCGAACACGTCCAAAGGGCGCCGGTAGTGACGCTATCCACCGACCAGGAAACCTCAAATGTGGAATTGGAATCCGGTCAGGTCAACGTGGATCTGCACCTGGAACACCGCCGCAAAGGGCTTCTATGGTACGCCACCTACAAAGTCGCTTTCGATGGCCTGTATACCTTCCAGAACCCATTGGACAGAACGGCGACGGCAACCGTGACCTTCGAGTTCCCATCGCCGGGCACGCTGTACGATGATTTCGAGTTCTGTGTCAACGACGTGCACACCACGCCCAGTGGCAGCGACGGTCACCGACTGAGGACCGTAATCGAACTGCCCCCTGGTAAAGAGGCGGACATCCACATCGCCTACAAGTCCCGTGGCCTGGATCAGTGGCAGTACAGTTTTGGTACTGACATCATCAACGTGAAGAACTTTTTTCTCACGGTGAACACCGACTTTAAGGAGTTCGACTTTCCAGCCAACACCATCTCGGCCTCGAAAAAGACCCCAACACCCCAGGGGTGGAAACTCGAATGGGAGTTCACCAACCTGGTTTCCGATTCCGACGTCGGAGTAAAAATGCCCTACAAACTCAATCCAGGGCCGCTGGCCAGCAGGATGAGTTACTTTGCACCAGTGTCACTCTTGTTTTTCTTCACCGTGCTGGTGGTTCTGGGGGCGGTGAAGGGCACTAACCTGCACCCCATGCACTACTTTTTTCTGGGGACTGCTTTCTTTGCGTTCCACCTGTTGTTTGCCTATCTAGTGGATCACGTCCCATTGGAGTTGTCGTTCGTGATCGCAGCGTTCGTCTCGATGTTACTGGTCATCAGTTACTTGTGGCGGGCGGTAGGGGCGCGTTTCGCACTACGGGAGGCGGGTATCTCACAACTCTTATTCTTGGTGTTGTTTTCCTATGCTTTCTTCTTCGAAGGTTACACCGGACTGGTGATTACCATCGGGGCCATCGTCACGTTGGCCGTGTTGATGCAGATCACTGCCAAGGTGGATTGGGGGGAAGTTTTTGGCAAAAAGGCGTAGACGGCCTTGGCCATCTACTCTGCCAATTTCGCTACCGCCGCCGTAATCTCTGCGCGGTCCAGCATCCCGACCTGCGTCAGCGCCACCTTGCCCGCGCTGTCCAGCAGCACGAAGGTGGGCACGCCGCGCACGCCATAGCGCATCGCCAGCTCCCCGCCCACGTCGTCCATCACGTTCAAGCGCAACACCTGCGCCCGGCCCTCCAGCTCCCGTTCGAGCCTGTCCACGACAGGCTTGGCAAAGAAGCACGCGCCTCAGGTGTTGGAATAGAACTCGACCAGCGTGGGCGTGCCGCCTGTCACCAACGCGTCGAACTCTGCCGTTGAGACCAGCTCGTCGCCCGGCGTGCGCAGGAGCACATAGCCCCCCACCATCACCCCGATCACGAGAAGCACCGACCAATTTTCTCGCCAAAAACGTTTTATCATTTGCTCCATCAACCTATCGCCTCAATGATCCGCACGATCCCCAGTGCGTGCTGCTCCACTCGCTGTACGTCGAACCCGGCCTGTGTCACGGTTTGCGACGTCTCCCGGTTCAGGTGACACTCGCGGCTCCAGACGTGCCACAGTGGATGTAGTGTGTCCGTCAGCCAAGCTCCCAGGCCGCTGCCGCGAGTGTGCTCCAGCAACACCAACCGCCCGCCAGGGCGCAACACTCGCCGCGCCTCCGCCAGCCCCCGAGCTGGGTTGGCGACGGAACAGAACAAGAGCGAGGCCGTCACCGCGTCGAAACTGTCGTCGGCGAAGGGAAGGCGTTGAGCGTCGGCTTGTGCCAACACCACGGAGGCCCGCGTGCGACGGTGAGCCGCCCACGCCAGCATCTCTTCGCTGGCGTCGCAGCCCGTCACGCGGGCATCTGGTCCATAGAGCGGCAAGTTGACCCCCGTGCCGATCCCCAATTCCAGCACGTCTCCGCTGACTTGCGGAAACGTCTGGCGCCGCAGCCGCCGGAAGATCAATCGCTCCAGGGGCTGCATGCCCCGGTCGTACACGGAGGAGAGGTTATCAAATACGCTCATTCGATCAACGACCGCAGCACCGCCAGATTCTCCCGGTCCTCGCGCAGGTCGTCGCCCTTGGGCGTCTCCAGCAAACCCGGCAGACCGGCAAGCCGAGGATCGTTCAACACGTGGCGGAACCCCTCCAGGCCGATAAAGCCCTGGCCGATGTGCTCGTGCCGGTCTTTGCGGCTCCCCAGGTCTCCCTTGCAATCGTTGAGATGGATCGCCTTGAGCCGCTCCAGCCCGACGATGTTGTCAAAGGTCTCCAGCGTGGCCCCGTATCCCCCTGGCGTGCGCAGTTCGTAACCGGCGGCAAAGGCGTGGCAGGTGTCGAAGCAGACCCCCAGCCGATCTCCCTCCGGCGTGTGTTCGAGCAACCAGGCCAGGTGCTCAAAGCTGTAACCCAGGTTGGTTCCCTGCCCGGCGGTGTTTTCCAGGAGAATCTGCGCGCAAAGGCCCGGCGTGGCGGCGTGAACTTTTCCCAATCCCTGCGCCACTCGCGCCAGCCCCGCCTCCTCCCCCGAGCCGACGTGCGAGCCGGGGTGGAGCACCAGCCAGCCCACGTCCAGCGCCTCGCACCGTTCCAGTTCGATGACGAGCGTGTCGCAGGATTTCTTCCACAGGTCATCCTTCGGGGAGGCCAGGTTGAGCAGGTACGAGGCGTGGCCCACCACCGGCTGGATGGCGGTCTCCTCGGCTTTTGTCTTGAAGCGGGCGATGTCCTCCTCGGTCAGCGGCTTGACCGCCCAGGCCCGGTTGGGCTTGACGAATATCTGCACCGCGTCGCAGCCCACCGATTGGGCGCGGTCGAACGCCTTGTACAGCCCGCCAGCGATGGATTCGTGAGCGCCGAGTCGCATTGTATTTTTTCCTGTCGAGCCAAGGGATTGTGAGAAGTAAGACTATGTTCTCATCACCTGGCAACTGTCTGGCTCGGCGATGAGTATAACCTGATCTTGTTGGCGATCAAAGATGGCGGCGAAATAATCGAGGACGTCACGCCCCAGGAGAGGAGTATCGGCTATTCCTGGAACTGTTAGAACCCCAATGTTACCGGAAAAGATTTTCGCTTCGTTTGCCTCCCCTTCCAGGCGCAGCCGAGTGAAAACTCGTAGTAGGAAAGCACGCCGGTGACTCCACCCGCATCGTCCTTGACCGGCAAAGATGAGACATCAATCCCCAGATAATTGATGCAACTATGATCCAGAAACGTCGCGTCGGCTCCTGTATCGATCAAGAAAGGAATATCAATCCACATTCCCAACGGTGAAAGCACCGAGACTTTGACAAAAGGACAATAGATGCCATCTATGCTCACATAACGTCCATTAACGATCATAGATCATCTTCCTTCTCTTTAAAGGAATGTAGATGATAAATGCTTGTTGCGCCGGAGCATACGCTTTGGCCAGATCGTGGGCCTCCTTTCGACTATTTGCGCCATAGAACTTGCCATCCACCACGGCCACATATTCCCCTCTGCACTGGGCGCTGATTTCGGCCGCGTGGTCGTTGAACCAGTCCACGTTCTGTTGCCATTCTTGAACTCGCGTTGCGGCATCGGCTGGCAGTTTTTCATCCCGCAAGAATTGTAGCGGCATCTTTTTTCCTCCCACCAAGCATCTGCTTGGCTTGTGTCAACGGCCACGCAGATGCAGACTGGAGCCTTTTCTCAGTATAACGAGGAACAGGGGAATGTCAAGCCTCGTCTGGGTCCAACTCCAGCGGTTTCCAACCCGCGGGGTACCGGCGCGCCAGATCCACATAGACCTTTTTGAACTCGGTCCACTGGGCCTTGTACTCCTCGCCCACTTCCTTGAGCACTTTGGCGGGCACCCCCACGGCGACGTGGCCCGGTGGAATCTCCTGCCCTTGCCGGACGACGGCCCCTTCGCCCACCACGGCCCACTCGCCGACGACCGTCCAGTCCGAGACGATCCCGCCCATACCGACGACGACGTAATCGTGGATCGTCGCGTTGTGGATGATGGCGCCGTGGCCGAGCGTGACCCAGTCGCCGATGGTCGTCTGCTCGCCGGGGCGGGCGTGGATGACACAGTTTTCCTCCACACTGGAATAATCGCCGATGACGATGGTCCCGTAATCCCCCCGGATGCGCGCCCCCGCTCCGACCCAACAGCCCTGGCCCAGCGTCACGTCGCCGTAGACATCGGCGGAAGGGTGAACGTAGGTCCCTGCGCCGATGCGCGGGGTCTTGCCTTCGAATGATGCAATGGTCATGGTGTGTTCTCCTGTGGTTTTTTCTTTTCGTGCTTGTTCCAATTTCTCTTCCAGTTCCTCCAACTCGATAAGCATCGCTGGAGGGATAGAGTGTTTGGGCAAGCGGGCTTTCAGATCGGCGATCTGTTGCTCCAGCTCGCTGATCTGTGTTGTTGTACGTTCATTCATTGTTTCAATGCTCAATTTTTTCACTGGGACAACCAATGAGAAACTGATAAGCGGATAACGTCTGCCGGGCGTTGCCCCGATAAAAAGATACCGCGCAAAGTCTAATAGGGCACGGTGAGAACAATAGTCAGCCCCTCATTGGGCGCCGTGTCAATGTCCAGCATCCCATTGAGCAAACGAGTGCGCTCGCGGATGTTGCGCAATCCCTGCCCTCCGTTGCTCGGCGGCGTCGATAGTCCCACGCCATCGTCAGAGAGGCAGAGTTCCAGCATGTCGTCATCGTATCTCAGACGTACCTCGACCTGCCGGGCTTGGGCATGCCGCGCCACGTTTGTCAGCGCCTCGCGCGTGATCTGAAAGATGTGCTGCCGGCGCTCGGCCCCCAGTTCTCGGCCCGCGTTCGCGTCGCCCTCGACGATGAACTCTGTCTCCAGCAGGGTGTTGATGCGAAAGTCCTTGAGGATTTTGCGCAGGCCGGTCTCCAGGTCGTCCCCTGGCAGCTCGCCGCGCAATTCAAAGATGTAGCGCCGAATGTCCTGGATGGTCTGGTTCAGGCTGGCGATGGCGCGCGTCAGTTGCATGCGCGCTTTCTCCGGCTCGTTGAACATGTTGTGCCGGGAGCCTTCCAACATCAACCCGGCGGCGTAAATCGACTGGATGATGCCGTCGTGCAACTCCCGCCCGATACGCTCGCGCTCGCTGGCCAACGCCTGCACCCGCTCCACGCTTTCCAACCAGAGCTCGATCTCGCCCAGAACCGCGCCCAGCGCCCGGATGACTCCCCAGGTGATAAAGATGCCGCATAGGGCACGGAGGAGCGAGATCGGGATACCCGTGATCTGCAAAAGCATATCTTGATTGAGCCAATTCGCGGGAAAGAACGGAGCAGCCGGGCCGATCACCCCTCCAAACAGGGAGAAGCAACCCAGGGCGAGGCCGGTGATGCGCAGAGAGGGTTTGACCAGTGACAGCCTTTCAGGTTCGATAGTGCGGTACGTCTCGCGGCGCAGTCCCCATGCTCCCAGAAGACCACCCGGCAGGGCCATCACGTAGCGCGCGGCGATCTCTCCAAAGAGCCGCACCTTCTCTTCCGGCACACCAGCCAGGCGGGCGATCGCCAAACCGATCAACCAGACTGCAAAAAGGCCGCCAACGCACGTCCATTGCTTCCACGTCCTTCTTCGCGGCGGCACATGGATCAGTAAAGCAAAAGCAAACAGAAAAGCATAGCCAATGCCCAGCAGAAGCAACCGCAGCCAGGCAACCCAAACCACCGTAGGGCCGAGCCACGCGCGGCTCCAGCCAACCCATGCCTCACAAAACCCAAAGGTCGCCAGGGGTACCAGACTCCTGGCGACCTCCATTCGCGCGCCACGACGGGCCAAGAAGAGAATCGAGAGGCCCAACACGAAGAAAGCCTGTCCGTGTAAAAGCGCCAGTCCCAATTGATGGGTGGCAAAAAATTCTCGCAACCAGATCACCTGCTCATTCAACCTTTCCCGTATTTTGTTCCATTATACCAGCGACACTCTTTCGAGGCAAGGGCTGCCTTCGAGCCACGGGCGCCGCTGAACCGCGCGCTGTTTTTTGGCGAGCAGGTAATGTTGTGTTGGCTGGTTTGAGACTGAAATCGACTAACGGGGATTGGCGTCATCTACATCCGATAGCGAGGGCTTGGGTTCCACCACCGACTTGCTCTGCCCCGACTGCAGGAAATCCAGCAGGCTTTCCAGGTTGGCGAACATAAGCCGCTCGTTGGAGCCAATCTGCTCTGTCATGACATGCCAGGGCTCGTTGTCGCTTGAACGCCACAAACGTACCAGGTACGATCGGTACTCGGTCTGAGATGAGGTCATGTTTACTGTTGTGCGAGATAGAAACCCGGCTTCTGCCGCTTCGAGCAGAGCAGGAACGTTGAGCGAACCCATGGGTAAAGTTATCCCCCCGAAGGTACGGGGGGATAACTTGTACTCCAGCTTTTATCGCTGGTGTTATCTCATCAGTACAACTGCCATTGGTTTGGCCGGGAGCCAGCGTCGATAAAGTACTCGTCGTTGCCCAGGTATTGGGCCCCCAGTTGATCGACGATGCTGCCGCCAATCCACGTCAACTTGGTCGTGTACGTTCCGGCAGGAACACTGCGCCAGTACACGGTCTCGTTGCAATACTCGGTTCCATATTCCTGCACATAATAGTTGCCATTGCCCGAAAGCTCCACGCGGAGGCCAAAGGCGCACAGTGGTTCGATGTACAGGTAGGCAAAGTTGCCCACAGTTACGCTTTGCACCTGACTCCAGGGGTAGGACCCCACCCGGACGCGCCAGTAATAGGTGCCCGGCGTCATTGTGAAGGCCTGGTAAGACTCCGAGCTTCGGTAGATAGAGGCGGCGCTGCTGAAATCCGGGCTGAGTGCGTACTGTAACTCGTAGGTGAGGAAACCCTCTATCGGCGCGTCCCACTCCACCCAGTACAGGCCATCGCCATCCGGGTTGTCGATCGGGTGCAAGGTGGGAATCGGTGGATAGTGCCTGAGCGCCAGAGGAAGAAAGACCCGTTGTAAAACAGTGACGGTGAACGTATCCGTGTCGGTCAAACCGACCTCATCCTGTACCTGTACCTCGACAGGATAGGTGCCCAGCAACTCGCCAGCCGGGTCAAAGGTAACATAGTGACCACTGGCGGTGCCGGAGATCGAGATCCCTAAGCTTACAGGCGGCGAGTTCACAATGGAGAAAGCCAGGTTCGAGCCGTAGGGATCCTCATAATCGTAGGCATAGTACTCCAGGGATACCGCCGTCTCGCCATCGTCGAGGGTGAGCGTTGAAGGCTCGCCAGCATAGACATAGACCGGGTTCGGAAGGTCGTTCAAGCTTCCAGAGAAAAAGTCGAGCTCAGGGGGATTGTTGAGTTCGACCTCGAACTCGGTCGCGTCGGACAGATCCCCGTCACTGACCTCAACCTCGATGTCGGCGTAGCGGGGGGTGAGAGAGGAAAGCGAGGTCATACTGACGTAATGTCCATCCGTAAGCTCGCTGGCCAAATAGCTCCCGCCGCTCGTTTGGGTAGCCGTAAAGACCAACGTGGCTTTATCACCGTCATACGTCGTATAATCCCAAAGATCGATGACCTTTGTACCGCCGTCAGGCGCGATGGCCATATCAGGGATAGAGATCGTCAACGTTGAAGCAGCAGGCGCGATCAGGGCGACTGCCGATTCTGGCGCATCCGGCGCGCGCGGTACCTCCGAATCTGCCTGTGCCTTCTGCAGACACACCAGCAGACTACCGACTACTAATAGAGAAACGAACAACGTGCCAACCAATCTGAACCTGAATTTGAACTGTGTATTCATGAAACCTCCTTATATTGAAATGAACTTTTCTTGTGCTATAATTGTAGCAAACGAACGTCACGGAAACGTCACGGTGGTCAATGAGTCAATTAGCTATTGCACTTTTGGGATCTTTTCAGGTTACCGGGGATGACAAACCCATCACCGGTTTTGGAGCCGACTCGGCCCGGGCGCTGCTCGTCTATCTGGCGGTGCACGCCGAGACTTCCTTCCAGCGGACGTTCCTATCCGCCCTGTTGTGGCCCGATCGGCCCGAGGCCGAAGCCCTGCACGCCCTCCGCCAGGCACTGAACCGGCTGCGCAGCGCCATCGGGGATCGAAGGACAAACCCTCCTTTCCTGCACATCACGCGCACCGCGATTCAATTCAACTCACAGAGCAGCTATTGGCTCGACGTGGCCGCTTTCAAGCACCTGATCGCCGCCATCAAACAGCACCCACACCGCCGTTCCCAGGCCTGCCGGTCGTGTCACCGGCGATTGACCGAGGCTGCGGGACTCTACCGGGGCGATCTGTTGGCCGGTTTTTCCCTGAACAGTCGACCTTTCGAGGAATGGCTGTTGATGGAACGGGAGTATCTGCATCGCCAGGCGATGGACGTCTTTTACCGGTTGGCCGCTTTTCACAAACAGCGGGGAGAATTTGAGAGGGCGCAGTACTATGCCCGGCGACAGGTAGAGTTGGAACCCTGGCGAGAGGAGGCGCACCGACAGTTGATGCGCGCCCTGGCTCTGAGCGGGCAGCGCAGCGCGGCTCTGGCCCAGTACAACACGTGCCGCCAAATTCTGTCGGCGGAGCTGGGCATAGCGCCCACATCTGCCACAGAGGCGCTGTGCGAGCAAATCCAGGCCGAGACTCTGGAACCTGATCCCCGACCGCCCCACAATCTGCCGGTGCAACTTTCCCCTTTCGTTGGACGGAAAGCAGAGTTGGAGCAGATCGCCGAAAAACTCAATCACCCGGATTGCCGTCTGCTGACGCTGGTTGGGCCGGGCGGCGTGGGTAAAACCCGCCTGGCGCTCCAAGTCACCTGGGAAGAGCTGGGCGCGTTCAAAGACGGCGTCTACTTTCTCCCCCTGACCGCCACCCGCTCACCCGACGCTTTGACGACCGCCCTGGCCCAGGCATTGGGATTTAACTTTCGTGCTGGCGCTTTTCCTCAGAAGCAGTTGAGCGATTACGTGAGGAAAAAGGAAATACTCCTGGTGCTGGACAACTTTGAGCATCTATTGTCGGGAGGAGAGCGGATCGCCGACCTGTTGCGACACGCGGCCGATGTGAGAATCCTGGTCACCTCTCAAAAACGATTAAATGTACCGGGAGAATGGCTGTTCGACGTAGAACCGTTCGATTATCCCGATGAGGCGCCTGGCGACGTGCCCGCCGTCGAGATCGAGCGGTACAGCGCGGTGAAATTCTTTGTGGCGAGCGCCCTTCGCCGGCGACCCGACTTTACGCTCACCCCGACCAATCGGCCCCACGTCGTTCGCATCTGTCAGCTCGTCGGCGGGATCCCCCTGGCGCTCGAACTGGCGGCCAGTTGCTTGCGCGCTTACTCCTGCCCGGAGATCGCCCAGGAAGTGCAGAACGATATGGATTTTCTACAGACGGCGTCGCCGGGCGCGCCCGCTCGCCATCACAGCATACGGGCGGCGTTTCGATATTCGTGGGCGTTGCTCACAGATGAGGAAAAGCGCGTCCTGCAACAGTTGACGGTCTTTCCCGGCAGTTTTGACAAGGAGGCCGCTTTACAGGTTGCCGACGCATCATCGCGTGTTCTGGTCGCCCTGGTGGACAAATCCATGCTCTATCGGTTGACTCACGAGCGCTCGGCCCCTGTGACACGCTATGCCATGCACAACCTCGTGCGCCATTACGCGATGGAAAAGTTAGCCCTGGAGCCAGCGGTCGCCTGGAGCGCCCACAAGCGGTATTGTGATTATTATTCCGCTTTGTTGCAAGAACTGGAGACCGACCTGACAGGTGGCGCCCAGCGCCAGGCCATCGAAACCCTCAGTGAAGAGATCGAAAACGTCCGCGAGGCCTGGGACTGGGCGGTAGACCACGAGAGCATCCCGGCGATCGAGCGAGCGTTGGAATGCCTGACCAAATTCTATTCCATGCGTTGTTGGTTCCAGGAGGCCGAGTCCGTTTTCGGCCAAGCCATTGAAAAGCTGAGCCAAACCACGCCCATCCCAGAACACGTGCAACACGTCATTCCCAAGCTCTCGGCTCGTCGAGGTCTATTCCTGGTCTATTTGGGGCTTTACGATGAGGCAGAAGGCCTGTTACAGGACAGCCTACGCGCGCTACAGACGTTCGATGACACGCTGGAGATCGTCTTGTGCCTCAACAATCTCTCCTTTGTAAACCTGCGTCAAGGAAACTATGATCGAGCCCAAGACCTCGTCAACCAGGCGTTGGATTTAGCGCGGGCAGCGCAATTGCGTCCGTTAGAGGCCGAAAGCCTGAATATCTTGGGCTCGATCTACTTTTACCTCGCGGAGTATGCCCAGTCCAACGAATATTACACCCAGGCGCTGCGCATCCGGCGTGAGCTTGGCGACCGTTTCGGGGAGAGCATGACGCTGGGCAATCTGGGGCTTGGGGCATACGAGCAAAACGATCTCAAGGCGGCAAAAGCCTATTACGAACAGTCTCTGGACATCGTCAGACAGGAGATCGGCAGCCGGGAAAAGGAGAGCTGGATTCTCAACAATCTCGGCATCGTGGCGCTGGATTGTGGAGATTACGTCGACGCCCGGGGCTATTACCGACAGGCCTCTCACATCAGTCGAGAGATTGGCGACCTCTGGGGAGAAAGCAACACGTTAGGCAATCTGGGGCTTGTCCACTGGTCCCTGGGCGATTTCAAAAAGGCGGGCGATTATTATGCAGAGGCCCTGAAAATCAAGCAGGAAACCGGCGATCGGTGGGGAGAAAGCCTGATCACCAGTTTTCAAAGCCTGCTTCTTCACGATCTGGGCCGCGATGCAGATGCCCTCGAACTTGGACGTCAGGCTCTGGCGATTGCCAAAGAACTCGGCACCTCCCAGGTTCAGGCGTATGCGCTGACGTTTGTGGGGCACGCACAGGTTGGACTGGGGCTGCTCGAAGAGGCCGCCGACACCTATCGCCAGGCGCTGACCATACGCCGAGAGATGGGCCAGCACAGCCTGGCGATGGAGATCATAGCAGGATTGGCTCGCGTTTCCCTCTTACAAGACGACCTTGCCCAGGCACAAACCCATGTGGACGAAATCCTGCGTTATCTGAAAGACGGCTCCCTGGATGGTGCCCTGGACCCGTTTCTGGTTTACCTGATCTGTTACCAAGCTTTGAAAGCCAATCAACGTCCAGAGGCCACGGAAATTCTGAAAACGGCCTATCAACTTTTGCAGGCGCGCGCGGCCAACATACCGAGCCTGGAGCTGCGACGTTCCTTCTTGAATAACGTAACGTCTCACGCCCAAATTGTTCAAGCATCTTTACAACTTGAGGAGTTAGTATTACAATGAGATTTTGAGGCGCTCGTCATTCCGAGCGGAACGGAGCGGAGCGTAGTAGAGTCGAGGAATCTCCACTTTCGCAGGTAAAACGAACCGCGGAGATTCCTCGACTCCCGTTGGTCGCTCGGAATGACGCAAGTCGATGAAATCTCATTGTAGTATTCCGCTCAGCCCATCACCAGCCCTTTGCAACTCGTTTCTCCTCCGCCAGCAGAATACTCTGGCGCGTCCACGGAAATGTCTTGGGATGTTCGAGGATCTCGTCCAGCGTCATCCAGTCTATGGCAGCCACCTCACCGGGATCGCCAACGACCGGTTCGCCGCTCCGATGGCGGCAGAGAAAGACGATGTCGACCACCGGCTCGCCATCGTCCGCGACAAAAGCCTTGCTCTCCACGTATACCACCTCGTCGTGGATTTCGATCCCCACTTCCTCTCGAATCTCGCGTCGGATCGTCTCCTCAAGAACGTTATCCACATTCTCTGAGCCTTCAACCTTTCCCCCAGGAAAGGTGAGCGCGCCGGGCGCGTGGCTTTCCCGCTCCCCGCGAACGATCATCAGGTAACGACCATCTTTGACGATCACTCCTTCGACGTTCACGACGTACCAAATTGTATCCATTGAAATAGATCTCCTCCTTCTGCACCGCGTCCATAAGAAAACAAATCGCCCTGGCTCACCAACGGGGCCAGGGCGATCCTCAATCTCTAATCTCAGCTTAATCCGCGTGCTATCCTTCCACCGGTGTCACTCGCACTGCGCAGACCTTGAACTCGGGGATGCCCGAATCCGGGTCGAGCGCAGCGTGGGTGAGGGCGTTCGCGGCAGCCTCGACGAAATGGAAGGGGATAAAGACCACGCCGGGTCGGATGCGCGAGGTGACCCGCGCCGCCAGCTCGATCTCTCCTCGGCGGCTGGCGACCCGCACCCGCTTCGCGCCATTGAGCCCGATGCTGGCCGCGTCGTCCGGGTGCAACTCCACGTAGGCCTCCGGCACCTCCTGCTCCAGCTTTTCCGAGCGACGGGTCATCGTGCCGGTGTGCCAGTGAAACATCAACCGGCCGGTGGTCAGGGTGAGAGGATATTCCTCGTCCGGCAGTTCCGCCGCCTCCCGGAAGTGGATGGCGTGAAAGTGGCCCAGTCCCCGGCTGAACTTGCCCTTGTGCAGATAGGGCGTGCCGGGGTGATCGGGAGTCGGCACCGGCCACTGGAGAAAACCCTCCTTCTCCAGCCGCTCGTAAGAGACCCCGCCGTAGATGGGCGTCACCTGGGCGATCTCATCCATCACCTCCGAGGGCGAATCAAAGTCAAAGCCAGAAGCCCCCATCCGCTGCGCCAGCTCGCAGAGGATCGCCCAATCGGCCCTGGACTCGCCCAGCGGCTCAATCGCCTTGCGCACTCGCTGGATGCGCCGGTCGGTGCCGGTGAAGGTGCCGTCCTTCTCGGCGAACGAAGTCGCCGGCAGAACCACGTGAGCCAGTTGGGCCGTCTCGGTGAGGAAAATGTCCTGCACCACCAAAAAGTCCACTTGCTCCAGGCAACGGCGGACGTGGTTGAGGTCGGGGTCGGAGAGCATGGGGTTCTCTCCCATCACGTAGAGGGCGTGGACGTTGCCCTCGCAAGCCCCATCGATCATCGTCGTCACCCGCAGCCCCACCTGATCCGAGAGGCCCTCGACGCCCCAGGCCCCCTCGAACTTGGCCTTCATCTCCGGCGCGGTGACGGCCTGATAGCCAGGGTAGACGTTGGGCAACCCGCCCAGGTCGCAGGCTCCCTGTACGTTGTTCTGTCCCCGCAAGGGATTGACACCGCCGCCAGGGATGCCCATATTTCCGGTGAGCATCGCCAGGTTGGCGCACGATTTCACGTTGTCCGTGCCGGTGGTGTGCTGGGTGATGCCCATCGCGTAGAGGATGGCGGCGGGCTTGTTCGTCGCGTACATCCGCGCCGCCGCCCGCAGGTCGTCCGCCGGGACGCCGCTGATCTCTTCCACCCGCTCCGGGGTGTATTCCATCACCAGTTGGCGCAGTTCCTCGTACCCCTCGGTGCGCTCCTCGACAAAGGCCTTGTCCTCCAGCCCCTCGCTGATGATGACGTTCATCAATCCGTTGATCACGGCCACGTTGGTTCCGGGCCTGAGGCGCAGATGAAGATCGGCCAGGCGGGTGATCTGCAACTCCCGGGGGTCAATGTTGATAATTTTTGCCCTCTGACTCGGGTCGGCGCGTTCCTTCGCCTCCATCACGTGGCTGGCGACCAGAGGATGGGCCTCGGTGGTATTCGAACCGATGACGAGGAAACACTGGGTGTGCTCGCTGAACTCTGGGACAGAGTTGGTCATTGCTCCACTGCCGAACGCGGCGACCAGACCGGCCACCGTGGGAGCGTGTCAGAGACGGGCGCAGTGATCGACGTTGTTCGTCTTGATCACCGCGCGGGCGAGCTTTTGGATGAGATAGTTCTCCTCGTTGGTACACTTGGCCGAGGCCAGGAAGCCGACGCTATCCGGGCCGAACTCGTCGCGGGCGGTGGTGAGTTTCTCCGCCACCAGCGCGAGCGCCTCGTCCCACGTCGCCTCCTCGAACCGACCCTGGTCGGCATCATCGCCCCGGCGGATGAGGGGAGTCCTCAGTCGGTCGGGGTGATTGACGAAGGACGCGGCGTTCCAGCCTTTGATGCACAAACTCCCCCGGCTGATGGGATGCTCTTTGTCGGGAAGAACCCCCACGATCTCCCCATCCAACACCTGAAAGTAGAGCTTGCAACCTGCTCCGCAGTAAATGCAGGTGGTGAGGACGTTTTTATATTCCATTCTCGTCTCCTTCATAATTTCACGCTCGCTTGAACTCTTCCCAGTCAAGGTTCAACTGGCGAATTACGTGGCGCAGTGTGCCAATTTTGAGATCTTTGCTTCCCCAATCAGGTAGAGGAGCCATACGGTCCGTGGCGGGATTGTACCACTTGCGATGAGAGGTACCGCGCCTCCGTGGCAATTCCTCACAACCCAATGCGCGCAATTTGCGAGCAGCTTCTCGATACCTCATGCCGTTACTGCCGCCTCGATCCAAAAAGGAGAATCCAAATTCAAAGCCAGTTGTTGCAGGGCAGGAGGAAGCGACCGCTCCAGATCCTCATACGCCTCCAGGATAGCAACCAGCGCGTCCTGCACGTTGACCATGGCCTCAGCGATAGTATCTCCCTCGGTGATCAATTCAGGCACCAAGGGACACGTCACCGTGTATCCCCCTTCAGGTTGAGGCTCAAATACCAAAGGGAGTTTGTAAAAAGCTTTCTCAGCCATCGGACACCTCCTTTTTTGTCCTCCTACGCCAACTCCGTCCGCACCGGCGCTTCCTCCAACGTAAGCGCAAGCGGCGGCGCGGCGGCGATGTCCGCCCCCGGCGCGTACTCCAGCAAGTCGCCCACGTCCCGCCGGATCAGATCGTAGAGGACGGTCAGCGGAATGTGGGCCGGGCAGGCCAGTTCACACTGACGACAAGCGACGCAGCGACTCGCCATGTGCATCGCCCGAATCAGGTGGAACATCGGGAAGGACGGGGCGAGCACCCCCCGCTCCACCCACAGCGGGTCCTCCAGGGCGCAGGACTCGCAGAAGCATTCCGGGCAGATGTCGCGGCAGCCGTAGCACTTGATGCACTTGAGGAACTGCTGCTTCCAGAACGTTCGTCGCTCTTCCAAAGACATGGTCTCGTACTCGGCGATGATGGGGTTGGGCGGCGCCCCCTCCACCGGCGTACCGATCAACTCGGCCGTGGGCCAGGCGGTCAGGTCGGGCGCGGGATCGGCGCAGTGACATTCCTCCGCCTCCTCAGCAATGCAAGCGACCCCGAAGAGGTGCAATCGGTCCGGATCGATCTGCTCTCGCTTGGTCATCTCCACCAGCGCGCGGACGTCGCATCCTCGGACCACGACGCCGAAGCGAGCCTCCGGGTATCGCTTCTGTAGCAGTGAGACGACGGAGGCCAGCGGGTAACGGGGGTTCAACACCAGTTGAGACAGGCTGTTTCCATCCTGGAAAAGGTAGGGCGCGGTTCCCACTGCCGTCTGTCGCAGCCCTATCACGCCGTCCAGTTCCGCCAGTTTCTCTGTCACTTGGGCGCGAACTTGTTCAATCATGGTCATTGCTCCATCTCCTCTGCGATCGGCCCCAGCGCCCGCACGGTCTCCACAAACTCCCGGGTCACTTTGGCGAACTTGGGCGCTTCCGCCGACGACACCCAATCCAGCCGCAGCCGGTCGGGGTTGACGCCGACGTAACCCAACAAGTTGCGCACCAGCGGGACGCGCTTGATCGTGCGATGATTGCCGCTGATGTAGTGACAGTCGCCGATGTGGCAACCCAAAACCAGCACCCCATCGGCACCGGAACGGAAGGCGCGCAGGATCATCTCCGGCGATACCCGCCCCGAGCACATCACCCGGATGGGCAGAACGTTGGCCGGAGACTCCATACGGGCGATGCCCGCGTTGTCCGCCCCGGCGTAGGAACACCAGTTGCAGAGAAAGGCGACGATTCGAGGTTCAAAAGTATCATTCATATTCCTAGTCCCTTTGCGTTCTACGCCATCATCTCTAGCAGCCCATCAATCTGAGCCACGATCTCTTGATCTGTGAAGTGGAGCGCGGTGATGGCTCCAGCGGGACAGGTGGCGACACAGGTGCCGCAGCCATGGCACAGGGCTGGATTGACCTCCGCCTTTCCATTGCCGTCGCGGGCGATGGCAGTGTACGGGCAGGACAGGATGCACTCGCCACAGCCCACACACTGTACTGCGTCCACCACGGCGATGGTGGGGGAGATGGTCACTTCACCCTGGTTGAACAAGCGGACGGCCTCCAACGCCGCCGCACCCGCGTGGGCCACCGTGTCCGGCACATCGCGCGGCCCCTGGCAGTTCCCGGCCAAAAAGACGCCCGCCGTGCTGGTCTCCACCGGTCGCAGCTTGGGATGCGCCTCGGCGAAAAAGCCATCCGGCGTGCGGCCCAGCCCAAAGAGGGAGGCGACCCGGTCGGCGTCGGGTTGCGGCTCGACCGCCGTCGCCAGGATCACCATGTCCACGTCCGCCGCCACCAGGCGGCCCAAGTTGGCGTCCTCTCCTTTCACCCGCAGCTTGCCGTCAGAGAGGACCTCCACCTCGGCGCCCTTGCCGCGCACGAAGGTGATTCCCTCCTCCTGAACCCGCTCGTAGAATTCTTCATACGCCTTGCCAAAGGCGCGCATGTCCATGTAAAAGTCATAGACCTCGGCCCCGGTCTTGTCCCGTATCTGGTGGGCGTGTTTGAGGGAATACATGCAGCAGAAGCGAGAGCAATAGGGGTGAGCGTTCTCGTCCCGGCTACCGATGCAGTGGATGATGGCCACCCGCTCCGGTTTCTCCCCCTCGGCGGTGAGAATCTCGCCGCTGGTAGGCCCTCCGGCGTTGGTGAGCCGCTCGAACTGCAAACCGGTGATGATGTTGGGCGAGAGGCCGTAGGAATACTGCGGGAGTTGCGTGGGATCCCACATGCCAAAGCCCGTGGCGACGACGATGGCCCCCACCTCCACGTCCAGCAGTTGATCTTCTTGTTCAAAGTCAATCGCCCCGGCGGGGCATTCCTTCTCGCATACCTTGCAGCGGCCTCTGGTAAAGTAGAGGCAATTCTCGCGGTCAATCACCGGCAGGTTGGGGATGGACTGGGAGAAGGCAAAGTAGATCGCTTTCCGCCTGCCCATTCCCGCCTCAAAGCCCATGTCCACGACTCGCCTGGGGCATTTCTCCTGGCAAACGCCGCAGCCGGTGCACACGTCCTCCTTTATCGAGCGGGCGCGCTTGCGGATGCGGACCTGAAAGTTACCCACGTAGCCAGAGACCTGCTCGACCTCGCTGTAGGTCAGGAGGGTGATGTTCGGATGCCGACCGGCATCCATCATTTTGGGGCCGAGAATTCAGGTGCTACAGTCGAGCGTGGGGAAGGTCTTGTCCAGTTGAGCCATGTGCCCGCCAATCGTCGGCTCTCGCTCCACCAGGTAGACCTGGTAGCCCGAGTCGGCGATGGAGAGCGCAGCCTGGATGCCGGCGATGCCTCCGCCTACCACCAACGCCGCTTGAGTGACCGGTTCCTTGCGCGGCTCCAGCGCGGAGTGATAGGCCACTCGCGCCGTCGCCGACCGCACCAGCCGTTTCGCCTTCTCCGTCGCTGCCTCATCGTCGTGGAGCACCCACGAGACGTGCTCGCGGATGTTCGCCATCTCGAAGAAATAAGGGTTCAGGCCAGCCCCCGCCAGCGCCCGCTGGAAAGTAGGCTCGTGCATGCGGGGAGTGCAGGAGGCGACCACTACCCGGTTCAGTCCCAGGTCGCGGATGTCCTTCTGGATCATCTCCTGCCCCGGCTCGGAGCACATGTACTTGTACTGCCGGGCGACAGTCACGCCGGGCAGGTCGGCGGCCATCTTGACCACCGCTTCCACGTCCACCGTGGCCGAGATGTTGATGCCGCACTCACAGATGTAGACGCCGATTCGAGGTTCTTCCATAGCGTAGACTCCTTAGGCTGCTTCTTTCAATCGTTCCAATACCGGTCTCACCGGTACGACGTGCCGGTGTAACATTAACGTGCTCTCCGGCAATCCAAAGGCCAACCCGATCAACTGCGGCAGGAAGAGCACAGGAATACTGAGCGGTTGGCCCACTGCCTGAGATGCCTTGCCCTGATAGCTATCCAGGTTCATGTGGCACATCGGGCAGACGGTGGCGATACAATCGGCCGGCTCGCACGCCTCCAGCACCGACGCCGCCATTCGAACACCCACGTCCGGCTTGGTCGTCAACAGCGAGGTGCCGCAGCAGGACGCCTCGCGGTTATGCCGGTGGACCGTGACCCCCAACGCCTCCAGGATGGCGACCATCGAGGTAGGCCGCTGATCGTCGTCAAAGGGGCTGTAGGGACGGACCGTCTGGCAGCCATAGTAGGGGGCGACGGTCAGACCGGTTAGCGGCCGTTGAACCCGTTCCTTGAGCGCCTCCAGGTCAAAGTCGTTCGCCAGCACGTCCATCACGTGGCGCGCCGTGGCAGAGCCGTGATAGACCAGGCCCTCCACCTCCAACGCCTGGTTGATGGTCTTGAGCAGAGCGGGGTCAGACGAGATGGCCTCCGAGGTGCGCCGGAAATTGGTGTAGCAGGCGCTACAGACGGTGAGCACATCCACCATCCCCCCCCCCTCTTTCCCCCCCAATGGGGGGGAGGTTTGTTCGGCCAGGGCCAGGTTGCGAGCCGGGAGCACCACGCCCAGCAACTCGCTCATCACCGACGCGGCGCTGGCCCCACAGCAGGTCCAATCCTCTATCTCCTCCACCTCCGCGCCCAGCGCCTCCAGCACGGCCAGGGTGGAAGTCTTGTATTCCAGAGCGGAGCTTTCTTGCGAGCAGCCGGGGTAAAACATGTACTTTTTTCTCGCGTTCACAGTTTCTCCTCCAGTTCCGCCACCCGCTCGAACAGTTTATCAAACCGGCCCTCACCGCCCAGTTTGGGCCACTCCGGGCGGACCTTGCCTCGGCTAAAGAGTGTGAGTCCCAAGCCGGCGAAACCGAACGCGCTCAAGGGATTTCCCATCAAAAAGTAGCGCACCATAAATTCCATCTCCCGCATGTGCCCGTAACGGCGGACCACGTCGGTGAAAGCGCGGTAGAAAGCAACGCTCTCCCGCGACGCGGCGAGCTGCCGTTTCAACGCCATCTCTTTCAACCGGGTGATGGTCTCGGTGAGGGGAATTCCCCGGGGGCAGCGCACCTGGCACTGGTAGCAAAGGCTGCACAGCCACATCGTCTTGCTGCGCAGCACTTCGTCCTCAAGCCCCAACTGGACCATGCGCCACATCTGGCGAGGGCTGAGATCCATCGCGTGGGCGGCCGGGCAAGAGGCGGTGCAGGTGCCACACTGGATGCAGCGGCGGAGAAGCTGTCCATCCGGGATGAGACGATCTACGAAAGCGGGATCTCGTTTCGCTGTAGTCAAGTTAAAGATCTCAGAAGTCGCCAAAGGATACCTCCTGTCTCTCAGTTATAAAGAGAATGTTCAGGGATAAAACGTTGTCCGTAGACGCTCGACGCTGACAACCATTCATCATTCTACACAGGCCCGCTATAATCGTCAAGGGCAGGATGTCACATCCTGTTTTGTTATCCATCACCAACCCCTTTTCGCGACACAAGGTGGGTGAAAGCGAACTCTCCCTGACTCGCCCGATTATACCATCTATGGTGTTCATTGCAATCGGCCAATACGCTTGCTTCGTCGGTGTGGAAAAAGCTTATCGAAATACGCATATCTGCCTATTCTCTGCCAACGAGGTCTATGCTCACGATCTCTGGCCGGCACAAGAACCGCGCGCGGGGCATTCCGCCGCCCTCGAACCCGATCCCACGGCTGATGTACATTCGGGTGTCGCCTTCCTCGAACAGGCCAGCGACGTACTGTTTGCCATAGATTGACGACGTGGCTACAGCGCCGTAGAAAGGGAGACAGAGTTGACCGCCGTGAGTGTGTCCACCCAGGTACAGGTCCACCTGCTGCTCGGCTGCCTCGCGTATCAGGTCGGGCGAGTGGTAGAGCAGCAGGGTGAAGGCGTCGGGGGAGACACCCTCCATCGTCCGATCCAGCCGCGCTATGTCCCGCTTCTGCTGGTGACTGCACGCTACTCCCACCAGCGTCACCGGCTGGCCGCGCACGTCCACCGTCACCGTCTCCTGCTCCAGCCACACGACGTCCGTTGCCTCCACCAGCCAGGCCATAGACTCTAGCGAAGGCTCCACCGAGCCGCGCACGGCGTAGATGCCGTAAGGAGCCTCGAGTTGCGCGACGAACTGGCGAAAGTGGGCAGCGGACGTGGGATCAGAGAGACGGGAGAGGTTCAGGTAATCGCCGGTAAAGACAATGATGTCAGGGTGAAGCGCGTTGACTTTTTCGATGACCGCCTCCTCTCGGAAGCTACTGCGCTCAATATGCATGTCGGTGAGGTGCATCACGCGGACCGGCGGCGCGGATGGGTCCAGGTCGTCAACGTGGAGCGATAGCTCTGTGGTCTCCACCAGCAGAGGCTCCACGACGTAGGCGTCTATCTGTGCGGCGCTAAAGCCCAGGTTGGCGAGCAGAAATAGGATAACTGCCGGGCGAGGTTGTGCTGTGGCTCCATGTCGGCGTGCTCGCCAGTGTGCCAACAATGTGGCCCCCAGTAATCCCCAGAACAAGACCAGACGCACAAAGACGCTAGAGAGCAGCGGCGGCATCATTTCGGCGGTGCTGGCGAAGGAGAGCCGCAGGCGCGGCAACGACCACAATAGCGCCCAGTCGGCCAGGGAGAACAACAGGAGAATCAGCGTCAGGCGTATCCCCTCTATGATGAATGGGCGTCGATCCCGGTAATCGTCCAACACGATTGGCTCTTGGCTCCTTCCAACATTTGCAGCAGTGTCGGGGAAAAGCTTACTATATCTCGCGGGCGGTGTCAAGTGAGCGATAGGCACCGAATCCTGGAAAATCGCGCGCGCATTCGCTTGACCAACTGATGAGGGGCGGTATAATAGAATCAGTTTTCGCGCATCACGTTTCACGCATCATACGGAGGAAAGAGAATGGCTAGTCTACTCGAAAAAACGGTCCTACTGGGCCTGGGCGTCCTGACCCTGACCCGCGATAAAGTGAAAGAGGCCGTGGACGAACTGGTCGCGGAAGGAAAAGTCGAGCCGGAGGAATCGCGCCGGATCGTGGACGTCCTGGTTGCCAAGGGCGAAAAAGAGCGGGAGGAACTGCGCAAGCTCATCCGCCAGGAGATGGAGAGCGTCAGGCCCGTCGCTCGCAGGGAATTTGAGGAACTGAGCCGCAAGATCGATGAGCTGATCGCCCGGCTCGAACCAACGGAAGAAGAGTCCGCCGAGGAAGAGACGGACTGAACCGTCGCCTGTTAGGGTTCCTGGGGACACAGATGGACGCGGATCTTTATCCGCGTCCATCTGCATCCTTGCTCTCAGAAGGCCAGCACCTCGGTCGCGGGTTTCCCCCGGCCATTGCCGCCCGCCACCGCCGGTTCACTCTCCTGCTCCGGCGTGATGGCCAGTTCGAGTACCTCGTTCATATGATCGACGAGCACAAAGTTCAACTCGTCCCGGATCTCTTGCGGCACGTCGTCCAGGTCCACCTCGTTCGCCTGGGGCAGGATCACCGTCTTTAGCCCGTGCCGGTGGGCGGCAAGCACCTTCTGCTTGATGCCGCCGACGGGGAGCACCTGTCCCTGTAACGTCACCTCGCCCGTCATCCCCACGTCGCCGCGTACGGGCCGCCCGGTCAGTACCGAGACGAGCGCCGTCACCAGCGTCACGCCCGCCGAGGGGCCGTCCTTGGGGACAGCGCCTGCCGGTACATGCAGATGCACCGTCTCCTCCTCCAGATTGTTCTCTGGCAGACCCAACCGCTCCAGCTCGCCCTGCACGTAACTGAGCGCGATGCGGGCCGACTCCTTCATCACGTCGCCGAGCTGCCCGGTGAGAATCAGGTTACCCTTGTCCCTCATCGCCTTTGCCTCGACGAAAAGCACCTCGCCGCCGGCAGGGGTCCAGGCCAGGCCGGTCGCCACGCCGGGCAGTTCCGTGCGCAGCTTGGCCTCGTCGCGGAAGCGCGGCTTGCCCAGAGACTCGCTCACGTGTTCAGAATCTATGACCACAGCGCATTCGGCAGCGCACACGGCGATCTGTGTGGCGACCTTGCGCAGCGTCCGCCCGATCTCGCGTTCCAGATTGCGCACGCCCGCCTCGCGGGTGTGGTCGCGGATGATGGTCTGCAGCCCGTCCTCGGTGAACTCGACCTCGTCCTCTTGCAGGCCATTGTACTTGACCTGGCGCGGAACCAGGTACCCCTGGGCGATCCGCACCTTGTCGTACTCGGTGTAGCCGTCGAACTCGATCACCTCCATGCGGTCTTGCAGCGCCGGGGGGATCGTGCTCAACGTGTTCGCCGTGGTGATGAAAAAGACCTGGCTCAGGTCGAAATCCACGTCCAGATAATGGTCGCGGAACGCGTTGTTCTGCTGCGGGTCGAGCACCTCCAGCAGCGCGCTCGCCGGGTCGCCCCGCCAACTCGCACCGATCTTGTCTACCTCGTCGAGCATAAAGACCGGGTTTCGAGTACCTGCGCGCTTGAGCGCCTGGATGATGCGGCCGGGCATCGCGCCGATGTAGGTGCGGCGGTGACCGCGGATCTCGGCCTCGTCGCGCACGCCGCCCAGGCTCATGCGGGTGAACTCTCGCCCCAACGCCCGCGCGATGGAACGCCCCAGGCTGGTCTTGCCCACGCCCGGCGGCCCGACGAAGCAGAGGATCGCCGCTGCGTGTTCCTCATCCTCTTCCACGCCGCGCTCCAGCCGCAGCTTGCGCACCGCCAGGAACTCCAGGATGCGTTCCTTGACCTTTTCCAGTCCGTAGTGATCCTCCTCCAACACATCCTCGGCGTGGGTCAGGTCGAGGTTGTCCTCCGAGAGGTTGTTCCACGGCAGGTCAATCAGCCAATCCAGATAGGTCTTGATCACCCCAGCTTCGGCCGATTGCGGATTCATCTGCGCCAGCCGGTCCAACTCTCGCTCGGCTTCCTCGCGCGCTTCTTCCGGCAGTTCGGCCTCCTCGATCTGGCGTCGATAGTCCTCTGCCTCTGAACCTTTTTCGTCCTCGCCCAGCTCTTTGCGAATCGCCTTGAGTTGCTGGCGCAAGAAATACTCGCGCTGCGATTTGTCCATCTCTCCCTGAGCTTCCTCGCGGATCTTGTGACCCAGGGCCAGCACCTCCATCTCGCGCCGCATGACGGAAAGCAACGCGCGCATCTGGGCTTCCAGGCTGTTGCCAGCCAGCACCTCTTGTGCCTGATCGATCTCCAGGCGGATGTTGGAGGCGAGGGCGTAGAGCAGCGCGCTTGGCTCGGCAATCTGATCCAGCATATCTACGACGCTTTCGGGCACCTGAGGGAGAAAACCGACCATGCGCCGCGCCGCAGACAACAACTCGCGCCGCAGCGCCTCGATCTCGTTCGTGTCTCTGGATAGCTCAGGGGCAGGCTCCACCCGCGCCTTGAGATAAGGTTCCTCGGTCACCCACTCGGCGATGCGGACGCGCGCCAATCCGCGCACTACAATCTGGTAGTTGTCGTCAATGCGTATCGCCCGCTCGACCTGAGCCAGCGTGCCCACCGGGTGGACGCCATCATAGCCAGGCTCCTCGACCTCGGGGTCGGTCATCGCCGTCAACACCAGCAATCGGTCGCCTTCGAGCACATCTCCTAGCAGGTGCATGGATCGCGGCAGACCGACGGCCAGGGGCAGCAACGTGTTCGGAAAAGCCACCACGTTGCGCAAAGGGAGCACTGGCAAATCGGGGAGACGGTCGCCCTTCCAATTATCCAGCTCTTGTTCGTTTTTTCCTTGAACCAACGGTAACAACATGTATCACCTCATTTTTGTTTTATCTTTTTTGGCACGATAATTATCTCATCAAAGCATTATAAACGTGTATCCAAGACATTAGAAACATGTTAACAACCCGGCCGCGCCAATGATCAATGGAAAGGTTTTCGGGTAAGCGTTCGCCTTGCGCTCGCTGTAGCTATTGGCAGGGTTATGGGGACGTGTTATAATGATGTCAATCAATTAACTTTATCCACCGGCGCGATTATCACGCCCTCACATTTTCATATCCTGGCCCCGCGAGGAGCGGGATAGTTTCTTGGCGTTGGTGGGTAATCCTATTCTGCTGAACCGGTTGGTGCCTGTGGAGGTAAAAGTACACCAATGACCGCTCAGAGTCACTCGGGCCTGCATCTGGCCGTGCAGGACTTTCGCCGCGCGCGCCGCCAGGCGGCCATGGAGCGCATTATGGCTCGCCTGAAGGGTCAGTCAGCGGACCTGCTCTCCTACGAGGACGTACGCCAGAAACTCAAGATCAAGAGTAGCACGAGACAGGAGCGCCGGGAGATCCCCCTGGATGCAATCGTCGGCAGCGTGGGACGCTACACCGACTTTACCCGCAGTTTCTTACCCCGGCAAGATAGTGACGAAAGCCGCTGGGCCGGGGTCAGGGTCGCCGTGACTGGTCTGGTCGGGTTGCCGCCCATTGATGTATATCAGATCGGCGAAGTCTATTTCGTGCTGGACGGCAACCATCGTGTGTCGGTCGCCCGGCAGCTTGGCGCCACGCACATCGAGGCTTATGTCACCGAGCTTCGGACCAGGGTGCCGCTCTCGCCCGATGTCCAACCCGATGATCTGATCTTGAAGGCCGAGTACGTGGACTTTTTGGAGCATACCCGGCTGGATCAACTCCGTCCAGGGGCCGACTTGAGCTTGACCGTTCCCGGACGGTATCGCGTGCTAGAGGAGCACATCGCGGTTCACCGCTACTTTATGGGCCTGGATCAGAAACGGGAGATCTCTTACGAAGAAGCGGTGGTTCACTGGTATGATGAGATCTATTCGCCGGTGGTACAGGTGATCCAGGAGCGAGGCATATTGCGCGATTTCCCCGGACGTACAGAGACCGACCTCTATCTGTGGGTCTCTCAGCACCGCGCCGCGCTGGAGCAGGAGCTGGGATGGGAGATCGAGCCGGGAGCGGCGGCCGCCGACCTGGCCGCTCAATCCAGCCCCAGACCGGAGCGCATCGTCGCCCGCTTGGTCGCAAAGGTCCGAGATACTGTGATGCCCGACGAGCTGGGGATCGGTCCCACACCTGGTGAATGGCGGACGGCGCATCTGGCGACGCGCCAGGAGGATCGCCTGTTTACCGACATCCTGGTGCCCGTCAGCGGCGAGGAGATCGGCTGGCACGCGCTGGAGCAGGCGCTGGAGCTGAGCCGACGCGAGGGTTCACGGCTCCACGGGCTGCACGTGGTGACCTCAGAAGCCCAGAAAGATAGCGAGGAGGCACGGGCAGTGCAGGCCGAGTTCGACCGGCGCTGTGAGGCGGCGGGCGTTCCGGGGAAACTCGTGCTGACCGTCGGAAAGGTGCCGCGCCAGATATGCGACCGGGCGCGCTGGACCGACCTGGTGATGGTGAATCTCGCCTATCCCCCGCCGCCCCAACCGCTCGCCCGGTTAGGGTCGGGATTTCGCACCTTGATCCAGTGCAGCGCCAGGCCGGTGCTGGCGATACCGGGGGCAACGTCCCCGCTGGTCAGCGCGCTGTTGGCCTACGACGGCAGTCCCAAGGCGGACGAGGCGCTCTTTGTGGCGACCTACCTGGCGGGGCGGTGGCACATCCCGCTGGTCGTCGTGACGGTGATCGAGGGTGGGCGTGCCACGCCAGAGACGCTATCGCGCGCCCAGACGTACCTGGAAACCCGGGGAATTCAGGCCACGTTCGTACAGGAGAACGGGTCAACGGCTGAGGCGATTCTCGGTACGGCTGAAGTGTACCGAAGCGATCTGATCGTCATGGGTGGCTATGGCTCCAACCTGGTGCTGGAGGTCGTGCTGGGGAGCGCGGTGGATCAGGTGTTGCGCGAGAGCCGAAAACCGACGTTGATCTGCCGGTAGTACAACGATTCTCAGAAATGACAGAGGCTTGAAAAGGAAATCCGTATGGAAGAGCGATTGCTAACCATTGCCAGGAGATTTTGGCCCGAGCTGGAGACGATGGACGAGCGGGAACGCGCTGGCGGCGTGCTCGACGTCATTGGTTTCTTCTACTCGCTGCCGCTGGCGCTGGCGGGAGTGGTGTGGCTGATCGTCGCCACCGATCCGGCTCTGATTCGCACAGAATGGCCAACGCTGTTGCTTTTGTTCGTTCTGCTGTTCCTATTCTTGCGGTTTGGGTTCTTTCTTCTTGTCGAGATCAAACCCGGAGCCTTTGTTGATTTTGCAGGAGATCTCGGCAGCGTCGTGACGTGGTCGGCGGCCTTGCTTTTCGGGCCCACCGCCCTGTGGCTGGCCCTTTTATGGCAGTTGATTCACGCGGCACGCGACTGGCGGCGCTCTATGTCGACTCGCTTGCGTTGGAATCTCGCGCGAAACTTGACGCTAGGAATTGCGTCGGATACCCTCACCGGCCTGATCGCGCTGGTCTTTTACAACCAATGGGGCGGCGTTTTTCCTCTGCCCGGATTGACGCTCGATGAGCTTCTGCCGGCTTTTTCCGCCACGTTCGTTTGGGTCTTGTCGTCGTGGTTTGTCCTGATGCCGATCCTGATTCTCTTTAGCAGCTCCAAGGCGTTGGCGTTGACGACAACCCCGTCATCGTTGGGGACATTGATTCGATTCATCGCCGGCGCACTGGTCTTGCCGGCTCTGATGGCTCCCTTTGCCATTCTGGCAGCAGGGCTGCACACGCAACATGGCCTCTGGGTGTACCTCTTCTTCATCGCCGGTGCATTCCTGGCGAACTTGTTGGCCCATCAGTTGAGCCAGGCTTTTGGACGCAGCCAGCAACGCTCCCGCGAACTGGAGAATTTGGAGCAGTTGGGACGCGCGATCATCAACGCGCCCCCCGATGCCTCCACGCTGCCCGACGTGTTGAGGGAGCACGCCGCCAACATGTTCCCCCACAGCTCGATCGAAATCCGCGTCTTTCCCGCTCAGACCCTCTTGCGCCACCCTGACAGTCTTTCTCCGGCGGCGGATTCGGCCTGGGAATGGCTGCGCGCAACGCCTGAGACACGCTGTGTTTCACCAGGAGAGATCTTGCCCTGGGACGAACGCCCCACCCGTGACGCTGTAGTGATGGCGCCGATCGTGGAAGCCAAAGATGCGGAACCGATGGGCGGGATCTATGTGACGCGCCACCGAAATCCTGAGGCTGCGGCCAGATTGTTGCCCGCCGTCCAATCCCTCGCAGCGCAGGTCGCCTCGGCGCTGCAGAGCGCCACGGTCTATGAACAAACCCTGGCGCACCAAAAGGTCGAGCAGGAATTGGCCCTGGCGGGAGAGATCCAGGCCAGCTTTTTGCCCACCGATCTGTCGGGTGTGAACTTGTCTTCCGATTGGCAAATGACGTTAACGTTGGATTCGGCCAGAGAGACGTCCGGCGATTTTTACGACCTGATCCCTCTCCCCGATGACCGGTTGGGCATCGTGGTTGCCGACGTGGCCGACAAGGGAACGGCCGCGGCGTTGTACATGGCGTTGAGCCGCACGCTCATCCGCACCTACGCGCTGGAATACGACACACAGCCCGAACGTGCGCTCAGCGCCGCCAACCGCCGCATTCTGATGGACACGCGAGCCAGCCTGTTCGTCACCGTCTTTTACGGCATTCTCGATTCGGCCACCGGCACGTTGACCTATTGCAACGCCGGGCACAACCCGCCGTATCTCTTCAGCGCGCAAAACGGAGGCGTAGCCCAGGCGTTATCCAAGACCGGCATGGCGCTGGGCGTGCTCGAGGACGTGACCTGGGAGCAAGCGACCGCTCACATCGAACCAGGCGACGTGCTGGCGCTCTACAGCGACGGCGTCACCGAGGCGCAAAATGAACGCGGGGCGTTTTTTGGCGAGGAGAGGCTGCTGAAAGTCGCAGGGGCCAATCTGGGACATCCCGCGCTGGATATCCTGAACGCCGTGCTGGCGGAGGTGCGGGGCTTTGCGGGCGACGCGCCCCAATCCGACGACATCACCCTGATGATCGTAGCCCGGTACTCGGCGGAGCAACAAAACGACCTGTGAGTTCCCCCCCATAAGAAAATCAGAACGGCGGCCATTGCCATCTGTGCAATCGCCGCCGTCCTCACGTATTACGTTTTACGCATTACGCATCACGTTTCACGACCGTCTTTTCCTCGAAAGCGATGCCCAGGCGCTCCAGCTCGTCCAACACCGGGTTGTAAATCTCGGGCAACACGGGGATGTGCACGCCGGTCAGGGCGATCTCTCCGTCCAGGATCATGCGCACGCCGATGGCTGCGGGCAATCCCACCGTGCGGGCCATCGAGCTATCGCCGCCGGGGATGCCATAGTCGATCAGCGTCGAGCTGATGTGCTCCTGGCGGTCGGGGTACACGGCGACGAACTTGTGGGCCATGATCAGCATATCGCGCTCCCCCTCGAGATAGGGCATCTTGACCAACATCTGGTCGGCCAGCACGTCGAGCACCGTGTCCGTGTCCGAAACGGGTTCATCGCTCAACAGCCCCAGCCACTCGAATGCCATCATCACGCCAGAGGTGGGAGAGATGTTGAGGCGAGCCGCCAGGTCGGCCTTCAGGTTGGCCGTATCCTCTTTGCCGAGCAGCCCCGCCGTCACCTGCGCGAAGGTCTTGCCGGCCAGATCGGTTCGCTCGTCCAGATCAAAGTAACCCAACTCATTCAGCTTTTGCATCACGTCGCACCAGCCCACGTTGCGCAGCGTGCCCCGATACATCGTGTCGGTCTCGGGAATGCCGTAGAGGTCGATATAGGGGAGCGAGTTGCGGTTGGGATACGCCTCAAAGTCGCCCAGTCCCTCGATCCAGGTCAGGTAGTGGGTGGCAAAGAGACGGGAGTTGGGGACGTCCACGATGTGTCCGTTTTCCTTGTAGCGAGCGGCGTTGCGCCCCGCCAGCACCACCCCGCGCGGACTCCAGGAGAACTTGTAGCCCAGGGGATTATCGTTGACGTCGGGAGCGGGCAGGCCGCCGCAGTAGGAGAGAAACGACTTGATCTCCCCGTCGTCGGCGTGCACCTGGTCAATGATGCGCTTGGCCGACATGTGGTCGGTGCCGGGGTCCACGCCGATCTCGTTGAGCAAAATAACGCCCGCATCGCGCGCCGGGCCATCCAGCGCCCGCATCGCGTCGCTGACGTAGCTGGTCGTGACCATCTGCTTGCATTGCTGGACGCATGCTTCGGCGATCTGCACGTGATAGATGTAGGGCAGCATGCTGACGGCCAGGTCGGCCCCGGCGATCAGTTCGCCCAATTTCGCGCTGTCCTTTGTGATGTCGAACGCGACGGCCTCCCCATGCGGGTGATCGCCGATCAGCGCCTCGACCTTGCTGAGCGTGCGGCTGGCGACCGTCACCTGGTACCCCGCCTCCTCGAGCAGATATTGAACCAGGGGCCTGGTGACCAGGCCGGCGCCGAAAACGAGTACATGTTTCATTTGTTTTGCCTCCATTAGCGTAACGGTTGCGCAACCAGGAGCAAGATGTTTCCCGGGGCGCGAAAATTGAACTTTGACAACAAAACAAGACAAACTCTCACTATGCTGGTATGATACG
>Ga0180434_10001715_pt1 | contig 30776 bp, 26 predicted proteins | sample SS_ome_7_FD_132453 | JGI IMG/M metagenome (GOLD analysis project Ga0180434, IMG submission 132453) | Hypersaline lake sediment archaeal communities from the Salton Sea, California, USA - SS_1_D_2 metaG | ecosystem: Environmental > Aquatic > Non-marine Saline and Alkaline > Hypersaline >... | reverse complement strand
TACAAGCATACATTGAAGGAGCAGGCGATAGATGTTCCGCCCCAGACATGTATTACCAAGGACAATATCTCCGTTGAGGTAGATGGAATCCTCTACCTGCAGGTAATAGATCCGATGAAGGCATCCTACGGAATCAACCGCTATCAGTTCGCCTCGACTCAGCTGGCACAAACGACCATGCGTAGCGTCATCGGCAAGCTCGAACTCGACAAGACATTCGAGGAACGGGATACCATAAACACGGCCATCGTCGATGCAGTTGACAAAGCCTCGGATCCGTGGGGCGTCAAGGTGACACGGTATGAAGTCAAGAACATCATTCCTCCCCAAAGCATCAAAGATGCCATGGAAAAACAGATGCGAGCCGAGCGTGAGAAACGGGCAATGATCGCTGAATCCGAGGGTGATAAGCAGGCCAAGATAAACCGTGCGCAAGGAGATAAGCAGGAACTCATTCAGCGTTCCGAAGGTGAAAAACAGAAACGAATCAATGAAGCCGAAGGTCGGGCAGCGGAGATTCAACGGGTGGCCGAAGCCACTGCTTTGGGTATTCGTTCAATCGCCGCGGCCATTGAAGAACCCAGTGGATCTGAAGCCGTGAATCTGAGAGTTGCGGAGCAGTACCTCGGTGAGTTCGGTAAACTCGCCGGAACGTCGAATACCATGATTCTACCGGCTAATCTCACCGATATCGCGGGCATGGTCGCAGCAGCGGGTAAGGTTTTCAAGGAATCCACAAAAAATCCGGCATAATACTCTCGCTCGGAAAATTCGAGTCCGCCCGACATTGATTCTGTCGGGCGGACTTGTTTTATATAAGCATATATCGACATCATCATGACGCCGTTTTGTACTCGAGAGTAATTATGATCAGTCGAATCGTTCGAACACTTGTACTCATACTCGTTCTGATAATTGCCGGTGAAATTGGCGCACGTCTTTTCTGGAGCGTGAAATATCATCGGCCGTTCATTGGAAAACCAGAGCTCCTGTATAGTTTTTATCCGGAGCTGAAACCGGTTCAACGGTTGAAAAAACCGGGGAGAGGGAATCGGCTGGATGTACTCATTCTCGGTGGCTCGGTAATCAGTAATGCATGGGGTAATGTTTCCACCGTATTGACCGAGGAACTGGCACTTCGGACCGGGCGAAATATCGGAGTGGTCAACCTGGCCCGACCCGCGCATACCATGCTTGACAGTTATATCAAATATGCCCGTATCGGTCCGTACCCTTTTCAGATTGTGGCGATCTACCATGGAATCAATGACGCGAGGACAAATAACTGCCCTTCCGATGTGTTCAGATCCGATTATTCCCATTATTCCTGGTATCACGATGTGAACGGTCTCCTCAATCACCATGAGGCGAAGTATATAGTACTGCCGTATACCCTGGAGATGTTGAGTGCACGGATTCGAGAACGGCTTGGCTCACGTATCGTGCTTCCAACCGCGCAACCGCCCCGTCAATGGCTGGAACACGGATACGATATCAAGAGTATTAAATCGTACAGTCGAAATTTAGAACGAATTGTCGATCTGGCGAAACTGCGGAATCAACGTGTTTTGCTCATGACATTTTCGTTTTTCAAACCAGATAATTACTCCGCGGCGGCCTTCAAATCACGATCACTTCCCTATACCCTGCATTCGGCGGCCTTAGAGGCGTGGGGAGCCCCTGAAGCCGTGGCAAAAGCAATTGAATCCCATAATGACGTGGTGAAGTCCATGGCCGGCGCCGATTCTACGCATCTGTTCCTGGATGCAGCGAATAGTATCCCCCATGAGAGAGCCTACTACAATGATGCGTGTCATCTCACGGCACGGGGATGTGTCGTTCTCGGCGAAGCCATGGCCCGTGTCATAGCGGAATCTTTTAGCCCGTAGTTCTCACCAGTTTCATTGTGAAGACGCCGAGAGGCGTGTATCGTCGAAGTTTGCGACCCCTTTGAATTCACTCATAGGAAGCGAAGCCTTCTTCTTTCCTTCTCCTTTCGAAAAGGAGGACAGAGGAGGATCTATCTCTTGCTGATAGACGCAGTCCCTGAGTTTGTCGAAGGGCTGACGGCTGAACGCTGAACGCTTTATACGATAATCGGGCTCTATACAGACAAGTGAATTCTGACGTCTTTTACGGTAGCGTTTCCGGAAGAGGACGGACGAGCCGTACCACCTGATTCGGTTCAAGTCGAAAGGGGCTTCCCCGGCCGCCGAAGAACTCGTGTGCTTTAATCATGTGGATGGAGAGTGGAGTAATGGTCAGACGTACGTCCGGCGTCGAAATGGTCATGGAACCTTTTCGATATAAACCGGGATGACCAAAGGGACACGGCATACGTCCCCGCGCTTCATCTATCTTTACACTGACATCAGGGACAGGTTTGTAGTCTTCTCCCGCTGATTTGCGTGCCCGGTTCCAGAGCTCTTCCAGCTTGGATCCCAATTCCTCGGCGCTGATATCAAACTGGGAGAGAAGTGCTCTATCGGAATCTATCCTGTCGATGCCAAGAGGATCGTCTCCCAGAAATCCGTTCTTTGTCCATTCTCCCGGATCCATCCGGGATTCGATTTGTTTCGATCGTGGTGTGCGCTTCACAATGCCGTCCTTATTCAAACTTGTCGTAATGTATGCGTTCAGCCGGCATACCCATGGAAATAAGGGCATCGGCTGCAGCTTCAACCAGGCCCGAACCGCCACAGAGATACGCCTCCGCGTCCTTCATCCGCTCGCCCACCATTTCGGGGAGTAGTGCTGTGACACGCCCGGTCTTACCCTTCCAGGCTTCAGAGTCCTCAGATGATACCCGAGTCAGGGTCGGAACGAACGTGAAATTCGGGAGTTTCTTTTCGAACTCTTTCATGAGATCGAGATGAAACAGTTCCTCTCGGGTTCGTGCGCTGAAGAAAAACATGGCTTTCCGGTTGCATTGACGATTAACCATGGCGTATAACATGCTGATGATGGGAGCGATTCCCGATCCCGCGGCGATCATGATGATCTCTCTATCCGTATCCCGAACATAGAAATCCCCGTACGGACCGGAAATCTCCGTCTCATCCCCGATTTCGAGGTAATCATGAACCCACGTGCTGACGATACCTCCCGGAACTCGCTGTATGATGAGATCCACTGCGGAAGAATCGGTGGGGCACGACGCGATTGAGTAGGCCCTGAAAACCGATTCCTTTACTTTTCCGTATTTGGGAGCCAGTAACTGGATATACTGCCCGGCACGGAAATGGATAGGTTCATTGCCCAGTAGTTCCCACCTCAGTCCCATCTGATCAGGCGCAAGGAGTTTCTTTCCCGCCAGCCTCGCCCGCCAGGCTTTGATGTTGAATATTTCTTCGGGAATGGAAATCGAGATGTCATTCCGAACTTTGAGCTGACATGAAAGCCGGACGAGATTTTTCCGTTCCTCCCGGTTGAGAAACGGTGCCTCTGTAGGCAATACCGGTCCTCCACCTTCAAGAACCCTGACTTTACAGGCTCCGCATGATCCGCGACCGCCGCAGGCGGAAGGGACGAAGATACCCGTGTCGCGGAGTGTTCCCAGGAGCGATGAACCTCCCGTTACGTCGGTGCGTTTTGTTCCGTCGTTTATATCGAGCGTTACTTCTCCGTATTCGCCAAAGTATTTACCGGCCAGCTCGAGGAGGAGCGCCAATGTGCCTCCAATGGCGGATACCGCACTTGCCGCGATGATTATTCGGATCATGATGAATAGCGGCTCATATCAGTTGATGGATATCATACCCGAAAAGGCGACAAATCCGAGCGCCATAATGCCGGCGAGAATGACCGATATACCGGCACCTTGGAGCGCCGGGATAACCTTGCTCTTGCGGATACGCCACCTCAAGGCGGCCAGTATGGTAATGGCCACGAGGAATCCCAGCCCTCCGCCCAACCCGTATCCAACGGATTCCAGGAACGAATAGTCACGAATTACCATGAATAGCGCCACGCCGAGCACGGCGCAGTTCACCGTGATCAATGGCAGAAAAATCCCCAATGCGAAGTAGAGCGCCGGGGTAAACCGCTCCATGATTATCTCAACGAACTGAACGAATCCCGCGATGACCACGATGAAAACCGCAAATCTGAGAAACACGAGATCAAGGGGAACGAGGATATGGTGATACACAAGCCAGTTTATCCCGGATGTAGTGGTCATTACGAAGACTACCGCCCACCCGAGACCTATTGATGATTTGACCGCCCGCGAAACGGAGAGGAACGAACACATACCGAGAAAGTTCGTGAGTACGATATTATTGGTAAACACCGCGGCAAAAAAGATTACCAACGCGGAGCCTGTTGATCCGTTCACGACGACTCAATCTTTTCCGGCGGATCGATGATGTTCATGATCCAGATGACGATGCCAAGCATGAAGAATGCGCCGGGTGCCATGGCCATGATAGTCCATCTCGTCCACTGTTCCGGGAGGATCAGGAATCCGAAAAGAGTACCGAATCCGAGAATCTCGCGGACAAGGGCAATAGACATGAGCACGAGGGTGTATCCCAACCCCATGGCCAGACCGTCAAGAAAAGACGGCCAGGGCGGATATTTGGCGGCAAATGCTTCAGCCCGACCCATGATGATACAATTGGTTATGATGAGACCCACATACGGTCCCAATCGTTCAGATATATCCGGCAGATACGCCTTCAGGATCAGATCAACAACAATAACATAGGTGGCTATGATCATGACCTGGACCATCATCCGGATACGTGGGGGAGTTATCTTTCGCAGAAGACTCACGGTGAATGAACTCATGGCCGTTACAAACGTTAGCCCCACGGACATAACCAGTGTATTGGTCAGGAGATTGGTAACCGCCAATGTGGAACAGATACCCAGTATCTGACGATATACGGCGTTCTGCCTGAAAATACCGTCCAAAAATATCCTAGTACGTTCGTTCATGAAGGCTCATCCTTCAACAGCAGAAGCGCTGCTCTCACGTCATTGTCGAAGAGATGCTGAATCTTTTTCGATGTTTCCGTGGCACCGGTGATGGCATCCACATCAGTGGGACGCGAGCGGTTTCCCGGAGCCATGAGACGAACCATGGGTTCCTCTGTCATTGGATCCAGAAGAAGATCGGTGAACTGATCCTTGAACCAGGATTCATCGATACGCCCGCCGAGGCCGGGAGTTTCACTGTGTTTGGTAAATATTACACCGACGATACCATAGGTTTCGGGATTCACGGCGACCACTCCCTCTATAGGACCCCAGAATCCCGGACCCCCGATCGCGAAGGCGATGAGTTCGGTGTTAGCAGAAGGTGTTGTTGCCCAGAATGTTCGACCGTTTCGCTCCTGGACGATTACTGATTTCCGGAAGATATCGTTGATCATATCCGGCGTTGCACCGTCTGGTAGAATCTTCATGGCCGTCAATACGTTTCGTCTGGTCTTGAGGAGTTCATGACCGCGAACCCGTTCCTCCGTACTCTCCTTCAACCATGCCGGTACCGCCGTGCATATAGCCGAAAGTACGAGCATAAAAACCACGGAACGGATAATCTTCACCATCTATATCTCGTCCTCTGGTTTTTTCCGGTCCGTAACCCACCAGTCTATTACGGGCCCGACCATGTTTCCCAGCAGAACCGCAAACATGAATCCTTCTGCAAAGGATCCGAATACGCGTACGAGGACAGTCACTGAACCGATAAGTGATCCGTATACAATAGCTCCCGGCATGGTCTTCGGAGATGAGATCGGATCGGTAACGATAAAGAAACCGCCGAACACAAGACCTCCGGAAAGAACCACATACAACGGATCAGGAGCATTCGGTGTATTGAAAAGCCACAGCAGGCCTCCCATGACTACCGCGCTGATGAAGGTCGGTAATACGAACCGCCACCGTGCGTACTTCTTCCATAGGATATAAAGGCCGCCGATGATGAGAAGTACCCGCGCGACTTCGCCGATGCACCCGGCACCGAGTCCGAGAAACAGATCGGAATATGCCGGAGGTGCGGTACGTTCAACCGCCACGAGAGGCGTCGGTCCGGTCACGGCATCAGCGGACCATCGTGTAAGCGCTCCGATACCTCCGAATAACGGAGTGGTCCACCCGGTGGTCATTTCCATTGGAAAGGCCAGGTAGATGAATGCTCTTCCGACCATGGCGGGATTGAACGGATTCATTCCGAATCCGCCGAAGACCATCTTGCCGAATACTATACCTATTATACTCCCCACCGGTCCCATCCACAGGGGGAGCGATTGGGGAAGGGAGAGCCCGAGGAGAGCGCCGGTGACGAGCGAAGCTTCCGACACGGGGCGACCTTTCCGCCAGAGGAACATTCCTTCCGTAATGACGGCGGTCACCATGGTAAGCGAAACAACGGCCATGACACGCCATCCGAAAACATACAGAGCCCAGAGCATCGCAGGCGTGAGGGCATATAGTACACCCCTCATATTCTTCTGTTGCATGAGCCATTTTTTCGGGCGCGTCATAATCCTCGTCTCGTAAAAGCAGAATGTATCAACGTTCGAGACCGTGCCGGTAAACGGTCACCATAGTTCAGCGGTCGAGGAGACTAAAAAGGAGCAAAACCCGTTTCGTACCAGTAGTCTTCTTTGAGAGATTCTTCCTGTCGAATCAGCGCATTGAGATGACCGTGTTCCCATGAGGCGAGGCGTGTATAGAACTGTTTCACATCCGGATCATCTACGGCTTCAGCTTCCGCCGTATAGAAATCAATGGAGCTCTGCTCCAGTTTTATCCCGATGGAAAGCGCACTCATCTCATAGCTCGCATCCCTGATCCGGTTCTTGATCTCAGGTGAGAAAATCGGGCTGTCCGGTGACAAAGATGAATGATCCTTTAACTCCAAAGTTGTATCAACGGATCCGGTTTTTTGAAAAGAGTCGAACTGCGCTTTGAGAAAATTAAAATGATCTTTCTCTTCAGTCGCGAGCATTTCGAATACTTCTTTGCCCCGCTTGTCAACGGTATTGGCTGCCGCGGTTTTATAAAAGAAATGGCCGTCATGCTCCGCTTTCATTGCTTTTTTCAGTCCGTCCGAAATCCTGTCCACTTGAGTACTCATATGATCCTCCCATGCCGGTTACATCAAGATGTTTAATTCTATAACGCATTGAAACCTATAAAATGTGATTATGTATCACAACCACAGAGAATATTGTTTATGCACGGAATATGCCGATAGATGAACATCAAGATCACGCGAACCGTCACATACCGCCGACCAGCCCGCTATGTTTTCAGGGCGACGTCGAGTTCCGTGCTTTCATGAAGCCTGGTCAAAGTCGGCTCAATGGAATCAGAAACCACGATTTCTTTTGCTCGGGTTACACTCCTCAGATCAGGAATCGCAGCCATGATCTCCTTTCGGAGATCGTCATCGGACAAACGGATAACGACTGCGGGAAGTTCAGTACCCATGGCGATATTCTGCTCACTCTTATACCTGCGAACCGCCGTGGCAACCGACACCATGATTTCGCCGGTACGCTCCGCCTTTTCATTCTCGAATGCGGGATACACTTCCGGCCATGATGTCCTGTGAACCGAGTGAGGTGAGTCGGCTTCCCTGAACAGTCCCTGATAGATCTCCTCGGTTACATGTGGTAAAAAGGGAGCGAACAGTTTTACTACGTTTAACAGGATCCGATACAGCGTATCCCGTGCCGCAGGATCGGGTGATTCCTCGTTGTATAATCGTTGTTTTGACATCTCGATGTAGTTGTCCGCGAGATCGCGCCAGAAGAATGTTTCTATCTCTGATTTGGCCGCGGCGAAATCATACGCATTGAAGTAATCAGTCGTTCGTCGAATCATTCCCTGGAGCCGCGAAAGAATCCAGCGATCCGCGGGAGAACGATGGGAAACCGAATCAGGCAGATCGTCCGGATGGATGAACCGCTCGCTGAAACGCGCAACGTTCCACAGCTTGGTTACCAGGCGGGAACCCACGCGAATCTTGTCCTCACTGATAATCGAGTCCCTGCCGAAACTCGTGCTGGATGCCCAGTATCGTACGGCATCAGCTGAATACTTGTCTATCATTGCCACGGGAGCCATGGGACCGCCGCCCCGGCTCTTGCTGATCTTACCGGTTCCCTCCGGAGCGAGACCCCATCCGGAGAGCGTGACATTATCCCAGGGGACAAGGCCGAAATGGTGATGGGATTTCACGATGGTATAAAAAGCCCAGGTCCGTATAATCTCGTGGCCCTGGGGTCTCATGGACATGGGATAAACCTGCTTGTATAACTCGTCGTCTTCCAGCCACCGTGATCCGATCTGCGGCGTCAACGACGAGGTGAACCACGTATCCATGACATCTTTTTCCGCCTCGAACGAGGTGCTCCCGCAGGTGCATGGTTTCCGTGGTGATTCCACTGAGGGATCTACCGGAAGATCAGTTTCATCGGGCAGGTTGACCTCTCCGCATTCCGTGCAGTACCAGAGAGGGAACGGAACGCCGAAGTACCGCTGACGGGAGATACACCAGTCCCAGTGCAGGTTTTCAACCCACGTCACGTACCGCGCTTTCATATACTCGGGATACCAGGTGATTTCGTCTGCTGCCTTAATGAAGTCTTCACGATGTTCGAGGACTTTTATGAACCACTGGAGTGCAACTGCGTATTCCACCGGGGTATCACACCGTTCGTGAACGCGAACGGATTGGGTGATTGGTTCCCGTTTCAGAACGAGGTTACTCTCCTCCAGGGCGTTGATAATTCGGGACCGCGCTTCCTTTGTCTTGAGCCCTGAGAACTCTCCGGCAGCGTCGGTCATTTTCCCGTTTGGCGATATCGCAATGACTAGGGGCAGTTTGTGTGCATGCCACCACCCCACATCCGTCACATCTCCGAATGTACAGCACATCACGGCGCCGGTGCCTTTTTCGGGATCAGCACCGGGATCTTTGAGGAGCGTAACCGTCTGATTGAAATACGGAACCGTGACTTTGGCCCCTTCCAGCTTCCGGTATCGGTCATCGTCAGGATGAACAAACACTGCTACGCAGGCAGGGAGAAGTTCGGGGCGTGTGGTGGCGATAGGAAGGCTTCTACCGTTCTCAAGTCGGAAATCCAGGGTGATGAACTCAGAGCTTCGCTCGAGGTCATCAAGCTCGGCCTGTGCAATAGCCGTATTGCAATGCGGGCACCAGATAGTCGGAGCCTCGGCACGGTACGCCAGCTTTTTCCGGTGAAGATCGAGGAAGGAGGTTTGCGCGATTCGCCGGGAATGTTCGTCAATGGTCCGGTATGTGTATCGCCAGTCTATGGAGAGTGCCATGCGTTTCCACAGTTCCTCATACCCCTTGGCGACAACGGCACCTTCTTCCAGGCAATGTTGTATGAACCGCTCACGCCCGACCTCAGTGGCTCGTATCTTGAGGTTCTTTTCCACGAGACGTTCCGTGGGGAGGCCGTTGTCGTCGTATCCCATGGGATAGTAGACATTGTATCCTTTCATCCGGAAATACCGGATCATGAAATCCGGATGACTGTACGAGTAGACATGACCGAGATGGAGTTTGCCTGAGACGGTTGCAGGCGGCGTATCAATCGAATACACCGGCGCATCCGAGGATTTGTCGTATTGATACGTACCGTTCTCTTCCCAGAACTCCTGTAAGCGTCGTTCCGCCTCCAGCGGTTTATATTTTTTTGCGAGACCCATGCCCAAACTCCTTAGATAATTATAAAAAAACCCTTCCGTCCTCTTGAGGACGAAAGGGAATATCCTTCCGCGGTACCACCTCAATTCGCCGTACGTTACCGAAACGACGCACTCCACGCCGACAATAATCGGCGTCTCGCTGTAACGGGCTCACCCGTGCCGTTCTACTCTCCTCGCGGATTTCTTCGGCGGCCGTACTCCAGGCGACATTCAGCGCGGGACCGAGCGGGGGCTTCCAGCCACGGCCACCCTTCTCTGTCACGATCTCGCAGCGCCTACTCCTCCCGGAGTTGTCTGCATGTTTTTTGGATTTGCAGGCAAGGCTTTTCAGTTTTGATGAATTTGGACGGGATGAGTCTTCATGTCAAGCGGAGGATCTTCATGGAAGAGTCGCATATACGTCCCTTGCCGAATCGAATCCCACACCTAGGTAATCGGTATGCCCGCGTGCGGACGATACGGAGAACGTCCCTCCGGCAGGAATACGCACCGGTTGAACCTGTGGGAAGACACGCCCTGTCGTAGCCGAATGGAGGAGTCACCCCTCACGACGTTCCCACAAATCATCATTCATTCCTCATTAATCATCATTTCTTCAATACCTGTGGAGGGCCACGCTTTGTCGTGGCCGAGGGAATACGGAACAAGGACGTGCAGAAGCCCGTCCCTCCAGTTCATCATCGAACGACGAAGTGGTAATTCACGGACCCACCAAAATGAGTCTCTGAAACGGCATAATTAGGGTTCGTCCGCTTTGAAGTTTAGTCAGAATGACTCGTCCGAAGGTTGGATGTCGAAGGTCCGGTATTACTTCAGGATCAGTTATTGTCTGATGCAAAAAACTCTTTGCCCGCGCTGCATAAGATCATATTATACCTGCAATCGCTGGGAAGGGTATGTGGAGCTCTTCTCCGGAGTGGAATGCCCGCATGTCTTAACGCCCGAGGGGAGTTGTTACATGTTTTCTTATTCTCGTTCCGCACTGCTCGTATCATTCATTCTTCTTTCGGTACATGTAGTGTCCGGCGCTCATATTACGTTCGTGGTTCCCGACGATACGGAATCCACGGCAAAACTCTATACAATCGATCCGAATAATCCGGTACCGAATCTGATTCTCGACCTGAGTCAAACAACATTCGGGATGATCCGGGATCCTGAATTTTCACCGAACGGTCATTGGATCGCGTTTTCAAGCGAGTACCAGATGATGCCTACACCCTGGCGGCAGAATCTCTTTATCATGGACCGCTACGGTGGCAATCTCCAGAGCATAACACATCTGACCCCGGGAAGTTTTCCGCCGAATTCGCCTACCGGTACGGTGGAAGGAATCGTGTATGAAGACGGCGAACCCAAGTCAAATGCATGGGTCCACATAAATGCGCTGGAAGAGAGCGCAACCACGGATATATACGGTCACTACCGACTGGACAATGTACCCGTAGGTTCAATGTACGTTACCGCATACGATTCAAATATTCTCTACGACGATGAAGACTTCGGTTTCATTCCGGTGACCGTTATCGAAAATTTTACGAGTACGGCGGATGTTACGTTGTCATGGGATTGGGATAACCAACAGGGAGCTAGCGATGCAACCTGGACACCGAACGGCCAGGAGATCCTGTTCGTTGATAATTCGGGGAATTCCAATCGTATTCCCCTGGATGGTTCGAGTCTGACTGAAGTAACTCCACTTCCTGACGGCGTGAACTATTTCACCGATATGGCGGTCAGACCCGGCACGGGCGAGGTCGCGTATATTACCGATGTGTTTTACGGTGATGAAAGCCTTAAGGGCATCTGGCTCTCCAATGCGAACGGATCGAATATGCGCCAGATCGTATCCGATAATTCGTATGGCATGGGTTCACTCCACTGGAGCCCCGACGGGTCCATGATCGGGTACAGTACGACGGTTGTTGACGGCTATGGTAACTATGTGAACGGTATGCTTTTCTACGACGATCAGGGGCAACTGGTGAACGGGATCGCTTTGGAACAGGACTGGTTCGCCGAATTCGGCGGGTGGGATCCGAGTCAACAGTATGTCTGTATTTCCATGTGGCCATCCAGCGATTATGGCCAGGCGAAGCTCTATACGGTCAGGCTTTCTGACTACGCCACCGTCGAACTTTTCGGTCCTGCGGTTGTCAGTTTTCCGTCATGGGGACCTGATGCGACTCCGATCTCCGAATCTATCCACGTTACTCCTGAAACACTCGTCTTGGGCCCGGCGTATCCGAATCCAAGCAGAGGTATCGTGACGGTTCGTTTGACCGGGTCCGAAGGAGTTGATTTCTCCGGGCTGCATCTCGGCGTATACGACATGGGGGGGCGCTATGTGTCGCGCATTCCCGTACTGGGAGACTCAGCCATATGGGATGGCTTCGACGATTCCGGTACGCCTGTTCCATCGGGTTCGTATTTTATCGCTCCGCTTGACCGCGGGTTCACGAGTACGGGAACACGAGTAATACTCCTCAGATAGAACCAGCGGATTACAGTCGGAAAATCGAATATACGGTAGCGCTTCGATCCGGTGGTTTTTCTTCTCTTCCCGATTATTGGCTTTTTCATGGTCTCATGCCTTGCCCGACCAACGAAAAAATCATATGTTCCTGCCCTGCAGAGGCTCTATTTTTCCCTCTCCGGGTAAAGCGCCGTCCACATATGTGGGGGTGTTTCTCCCGGAGCTTGGGCGACACTATAAACGGAGGTACTTCATATATGACCACCGACGCTCCGGCCGTCGTTAACGAGGTCGTTATCCGTGAAGAGGAATGCAAGGGATGCAAGAGATGTATCGATGCATGTCCTCCAAGAGTTCTCGAGGTGGCGTCTCATTTCAACAAAATGAGTTACCATCCCGCTCAATATAAAGGCGAGGGGTGTACCGGATGCGCCATCTGTTTTTATACGTGCCCTGAGCCGGGCGCCATCACCGTAATCCGCCGACGAGCTTAGGGAGGAGATGGAAATGCCAAAGGTATTGATCAAAGGGAATGAAGCCGTTGTCAAAGGCGCGATTCTCGCGGGATGCCGTGCGTATTACGGGTATCCCATTACTCCCGCAAGCGAGATCGCCGAAGGAGCGGCGTTTTATTTTCCATTGGCCGGCGGGACGTTCCTCCAGGCCGAGAGCGAAATTGGCGCCATAAACATGGTATACGGAGCCGCGTCGGCGGGCATTCGTGTCATGACCGCATCGTCGAGTCCGGGAATCAGCCTCAAAATGGAAGGTATCAGTTACGCAGCCGGATCCGAACTCCCCTGCGTCATTGTTGATATCTCCCGTGGCGGTCCGGGCCTCGGCAACATAGCCCCTGAACAGTCAGACTATAATCAGATCGTGAAGGGTGGCGGTCACGGGAACTATCATCTCATAGTTCTCGCACCCAACTGCGCACAGGAGATGTGCGATCTGACCATGCTTGCCTTCGATCTCGCTGACAAGTATCGGAATCCCGTTGTCGTTTTGGCGGACGGATTTATCGGACAGATGATGGAACCCGTGGAGTTTCCGAAACCGGTTACGGAAATACCACCCAAACCGTGGGCCGCAGGCGGAACACCGGAAACCTACGAGAATCTCATCACTTCCATAGATCTCGATCCGGATGACCTCGAACGACATATCAATCACCTCTACGAAAAATACGCTGATGTAGAGGCGAATGAAGTTCGATTCGAAGAATACAGAGTGGAAGATGCTGATCTCGTCTGCATCGGGTTTGGAGTAGTCTCACGGATACTCCAGAGTGCCATCGACGCCGCACGGGATGAAGGGCATAAGGTCGGCATGCTTCGGCCTATTAGTTTGTGGCCGTTCCCATCGAAACGGCTCGCCCAACTCGCCGAGGAAGGCAGGAAGATGCTCGTGGTGGAGATGAATAAAGGCCAGATGGTTGACGATGTGCGACTTGCGGTTCAACATCGCTTACCCATTGGTTTCTACAGCCGCGTCGGAGGAAACGTGCCTTCATCCGCGGAACTCTATGAACAGATCCTCGTTCATCTTGGGGGTGCCCGATGAAGGAAACAATCTACAAAAAGGCGCAATCATTTTACGACGTGTACGAACGGAAGGGCGGCGCCAATCCCGACGTAACCCATTACTGCCCCGGATGCGGGCATGGCATTCTGCATAAACTGATCGCGGAAGCCATGGATGATATGAATATCAACAAAGAAACCATACTCATCAGCCCGGTGGGGTGCAGCGTTTTTGCCTATTACTATTTCAACTGCAGCAATATCCAATCCGCCCACGGGCGTGCCCCCGCGGTTGCAACCGGCGCTAAACGGGCGAATCCGAACAGCCTGGTGATCAGCTATCAAGGTGACGGCGATCTGGCGGGTATCGGTGGAAATGAAATCATTCAAGCCGCGAACCGTGGTGAGAACATCAGCGTTTTCTTCGTGAACAACGCTATTTACGGTATGACCGGCGGTCAGATGGCCCCTACGACCCTCATCGGTCAACGGACCACCACAAGCCCGCGAGGTCGTTCTTCGGAAAACGAAGGTTTTCCGCTCAAAATGTGTGAACTTATCTCAACCCTCGGTGGTCCCGTCTATGTGGAGCGTGTCGCGTTGACCGACGCAAAACACATTATGAAAGCACGGAAAGCGGTACGCAAAGCGCTCCAGGCACAAAAAGACGGGAAGGGTTTCACGTTCGTGGAAGCGCTCAGCCCCTGTCCTACCGGATGGAAAGTACCCACCGATCAAGGAAACAGGTGGGTTCATGAAATGATGGAACCCGTATTCCCGCTTGGACTGTACAAAGACGAGGTTGAGGAGCGGGAAGGACAGGTCCATGTTCCGGAGATCGTGACAGGCGACAAACTCACGGAAGCTCTCAACATACCTTTGACCGAAGATGCCGTTGAGGTTGAACACGGCGTGTCATGGCTGAAGGATCCGCAAATCAAGATCGCGGGATTCGGGGGTCAGGGTGTCCTGTTGCTCGGAGTGGCACTCGCGCAGGCTGCCATGAAAGCAGGATACCATACAACCTGGTTACCGAGTTATGGTCCCGAGATGCGTGGTGGTACGGCGAATTGCCATGTTCGTATTTCGGAGAAGCGGATCGGGAGTTCCGTGGTTCATGAATCGGATGTACTCATCGCTTTCAATGGACCATCTGTGGATAAATTTGAACCACTGGTAAAGCCGGGTGGTCTCATCCTGTATGATACTACATTCGTGGATCGTAAGATCGACAGGGATGATGTTAGGCTTTTGGGTATCCCCTTCACCGATACGGCGGACAAGGTTATCGGAAACTCGAGAACCGCTAATTTTATCGCGCTTGGAGCCTTTATCGTTGCATCGGGAGGTCTCTTGAACGAGGCGGTACTGAAAAGCATCCTTCCGCTGGCGATCAAACGGAAGAATATGATCGAAATCAATGAGAAGGCGATAGAGGAAGGTATGCGGCTCGCAAAGGAAGCCGGCGCCTGATAGAGCACCATCCATGAACGTCCGGGTTACGGGCGGGCTCCTCGGGAGTCCGCCCGTATTTATAGGTATCGCCATTCTGTTCCGACTCTTCGTGGTTTTTGCCGTGGGGGAAACACCGGTACTCATCGACATGGAAGAGTATCATGAGTTGGCGGTATCTGTTCTCGAGGGACGAGGATATGCTTCCGACCAGGGACCCACGGCGTTTCGACCACCGTTATACCCCCTGTTTATATCCGGAATTTATGCCGTCACGGGATCACCGAATATTCACGCCGTCCGGATCGTTCAGGCGATACTCGGGGGAGTCGAAGTATGGTTGCTATGGCGACTGGCCTCCCTGTGGTTCGGATCCGCAGTTGCGGTAGGGGCTTCGTGGATCCTCGCCCTGTATCCAACCAGGTTGATCTATGCAACCTTTATTCACAGGGAGACACTTCTGGGAGTCCTTTGGTTGTGGCAGGTGTATGCGTTCTATCTTCTCACTCATTCCCGGCCCAGATTCACAATCTATCTATCAACGGTGCTGGCAGTTTCGCTGGGAATACTGTGTAATGCCGTTCTGCTGGCAACTTCGGCCGTATTATCGATCTTTCTGCTCATCGGATCAATCCCGCGGGGCGGCGATACCTATCTTCGGAGATCCGGTATACTCAGTTTCGTCTGGCTCGGGGCTATCATTTTCATACTTCCCTGGTCCATCAGGAATCACCGGGCGCTCGGCGAGTGGGTTTGGGTCAATACTAAAGGAGGGAGAGCGCTGTGGGAGGGAAATAATCCCGGATGGATGGAAGGCCGGGCAGAGATGGAAATCAGGAGTGAACAATGGAAGGCAATGAGCGGGATGAATGAAGTTGAATCAGACCGTTTCGCCCGCGAACAGGCCATACGGTTTATTCGACGACATCCTGATCAGTTCGCGTATCTGACGTGGCGCCGGATCATGCAGTTCTGGAAATTGGAACTGCTTCCGTTTTTTTATTATAAACAGGATTTCTTCGGAACACTCTCTCCGGCTATACTGATACTATGCGCCATTATTATTCTCTCTCCATTCCCGTTGCTCTGCACAGGGGCGGCGGCGGGGCTTGTCTCGCGATGGTCTGATGGACATATCCGGCTCATCGCGGCGCTGATGAGCGTTCACTGCCTTGCATCAAGCGTTTTCATCGGTGGTTTCCGTTACCATTTTCCCGTAATTCCCGTACTTGCATGTCTTGCCGTTCTGGGATGGAAGTACCGCGGAGCGATACGCGGTAGACGTCTTGTCGTTTACGGCTTTCTTTTTATGCTTCTTTATCTCAATTTCCTTGATCATATTGTTGCGAACTGGAATCAGGTCCGGGCACTCATGGGAAAAGGTGGCCGATACGAGTACAGTGATACGCGGTCCTGGATGAAGAAGGGGATATTTTGACAGCAAAGAGACGGTTGCACCGGTACATCTGGTTTATACTATCCGTGATCCCGTTCGGACTCTTCGGTTCGGGGCTCAACCGGATCATCGTGGAATCGATACGTCTTGAGACGAATGAATCGCAGTATCGCGTTCTGGAAGCGCAGAAATACCTGCGGCTTATGTCGGAGGTTCCCGAATTCCTGTGGATACCCGTATGCATAGTTGCTGGAGCGCTGCTCTGGGGGTTCGGCTACGTAATCGTCAAAGGACAGGAGCGAAGAAACGCCGCGTTCAAGGCGGCTATTCCGGCGAGCGCAGTCCTTGTGGGAGCGCTACTCCTGCTCATTACGCATGAACCAACCTCACGAGCCGAACGATTTCGTCTTGTGGCAGCCATGGGATTCGCCACGGCGGGGTACGTCACTTCCTGGACCATTACGTATTTATGGCCGATTTTTCGTCGGGATGCGTGGCGTCCGTCTGCACGTGTTGTCTGGGTCGTAAGTATAACATTCTACGTCTTTATCGGAGCATGGATGACCATTGTGCAGGAACCGACAGGGGATGAACCTCATTATCTTCTCGGTATGCACTCCATCGTTCATGATCGAGACCTGGATGTCGGAAACAACCATCGAAATCAGGATTACCGGTTTTTCTACCCCGACCGTATCCATCATTCTCAGATGATTGAAACAACGAGAGGGATCACTCTTCCCAAACACAGTATCGGACTGATGCTTGTCGGTGCGCCGTTTTATGCTCTTGGAGGACGCTTCGGCGTGTCGTTTATTTGCTCTCTGGTGACGGCGGGGGTTGCCATCTGTATCTACTATCTCATTCGATACCACAGCGGTCGATCTACGGCTCTTCGATGCTGGGCCGCGGTTTTGATGGCCGTCCCTTTATCTATCTATCCGGGGCAGATATATCCCAATGCGTTTACCGCATTTCTCCTGACCTGGGCGCTGATACTCGGTGAACGTTCCCGCGGTTCCAACACGTCAGGCGTTCTTCTCGGATTAATCCCCTGGTTTCATCTTGGAACATTTCCACTTGCGTTGGGCGGTATGTTTCTCATCGTCATCCATCATCGAAGACCGGTGATACGAATCGGTGGAATCGCCTGGTTTTTCTGGTTGTCTTTAGCCGCATTCAACATCTACTACTGGGGCGCCATTACCCCGCCTGTACAAACGTACGGTGAGTTTTCCCTCACCGCGATTCCAGTTACACTCGCAGGGATGTTTCTCGATCAGGAAGTGGGCGTTCTCTGGTACGCTCCCATCTGGTTGCTTATCATACCGGGAACCATTATCACGAAACGGAGACCACTGAGCAGTCCCTATATTCTGCTTTACCTCGGATGGATCATATACATTGCCAGTTTTTCATGGTGGTACGGAGGGTGGAGCCCGGTGGGACGCTTTCTTCTCCCGTGTCTTCCCTTGATGAGCATCGCCATTGCCATAGTACTCGGCAGATCCGTAAATACCGGGCGTCTTCTGTGGTGCATGGGTGGATTAGCGTCGATATGTCTCATATCATTTCCATTTGTCCGTTTTAATGCCCACGATGGCTCCAGCGCTCTCCTCGACGCTCTCGGACCGGTTGGTTCGACGATTTCGTCCATTCTGCCGAGGAGTGTAAACGCCAACCCGCTTCCGTGGATCGTGTGGTTCATAATACTTGGAATATCTTCATGGCTCTATCTTCTACGGCACGGGCACGCTCACTCTCGGTCATAGCGGCATTCGTTTCGCTCTGTCTCGCATCAATTATTGCTGAAATCACCATACGGGTAGTTGCTCCACAACCGACAGGAAATGCGCTCGCCATGTACGAACCTGACAGCCTCCGTGGTCACCGGTTGAAATCCGGTTTTTCCGGAACGCTGAGATCGGGGGAGTTTACTGTTCCGATTCGTACGAATCGATATGGTTTCAGAGGCGAAGATTGGCGATTCGATTCCGATCTTAAAATCCTTATTCTCGGCGATTCATTTACTTTCGGATATGGCGTTGAAGAGGATGGAATATATCCTGTCATTATCGAGCGCTTTTTACAAGCTGAAGGATCTCCGGTTTCGGTTTACAATGCCGGCGTGCCCGGGTACGGGACGATCCATGAATACTCGTTATTGACTGAACTCTATGAAATCATACAGCCCGATGTGGTCATACTTGCATATACGGTGGGATCAGATCTTCGTGATAATATCGAATTTCTGCTCGAGTCGGAACACGGTCTCGAGGTTCGGGATGGTTATCTGGTAAAGAAAACGTTACCCGCGGGATCCAGAATCGGTATAAAAGCGTTTCTACAGGAACGAAGTCACCTGTACGTGCTTCTACAGCGAACGAAAGCCATGCTTGCCATGGGCGAGACGTCCCGTTTGGTTCCCGAGCCATGCGATCATTTTCTGGCACGAGTTCCATGCGGAGTTACAGAGACAGGCTGGAAAGAAACCCGGCATCTCATAGAAGACATGGCGGAATTCTGTTCGGGGAATGGGGTGATGTTCTGGATCCTCGCGATCCCTCATCCTGTCCAGAGTGACGACGGCCTTTGGCTTGACGAAATCAAGAACGTAGATGGTTCGGATGAAACGTGGAATCGCGAAGCGATTCAGGATCGTCTCGCATCCTTGGCTTCCGCCTTCGATTGCCGGTTCGTGGATCCGCTGAAACGGTTTCAATCATCGTCAAATGCATCATTGTATTTTGCGATTGATAGACATATCACCCGAAATGGTCATGAACTAATTGCCGAAGAGTTATTACTATCGATTAAAGATATAATTGAATCTAACAATTATAATGATGGTTGACAGCAATACCCTGTACTTTATTACATAGATAGATAGAATCAATACATAACGGAGGAAGAATGTCCTGGTTTCGATATAGTGCTCTTTTTCTTGTTCTTCTTATTGTCGGGTGTTCCCATGTTGGCGGACGCTCGCCGGATACCATTGACGAATCCGTAGCCCAGGCGGAGTTGGATGCGCTCAGGGATCAGCTTGAACTTGCCCGACAACTCGCTGAAAGCGGAAATTATCCCAATGCCGCGCAGGCATATCGTATCGCTCTTGAACTCCTTCCGTCTGAAGAATTCTCTCCCGAAATACAAGCAGAGCTTGATGAACTCGCCACCGTTCTGCTCGATGAGTATCATCTTCTTCTGAATGATATGCCCGCCCTGCCGGGAGAAACACCCGCGTGGGCAGTTGTGGCTGAGATAGATTCAACAGTGGACGGGGATACGACAACTGTCGTGGAAGTCTCTCCCCCCGAGGTCGAGACCTACGACATGCCATTGGTCATGAACTCCAAAGTCGAGCGGGTGATCGAGTATTTCACGGGCAAAGGCAGGGAACCGTTCAGCATCTGGCTGGAACGGGCGGGGCGGTTCGAGCCTCTCATGAGAGAGATTCTCAGTGAACATGAATTACCCGGTGATCTGGTATACCTGAGCATGATAGAGAGTGGATTCAATCCCAAGGCATACAGTTATGCCCATGCCGCGGGACCGTGGCAGTTCATAAGCGGGACAGGGAGAAAATTCGGCCTTCGAATCGACTGGTGGGTGGATGAGCGTCGAGACTTCGTGAAATCCACGCATGCGGCCTGCAGCTACCTGAAAATGCTGTATAATGAGTTCGAGAGTTGGGAACTTGCACTCGCGGCATACAACTGTGGCGAGGGACGCGTGGCGAGACACATACGGCAATACAATACAAGGGACTTCTGGAGGTTGAGCCGGCTTCCCAGGCAGACTCGAAATTACGTTCCCACGTTCATGGGCGCCATGGTTATCGCCAAGGATCCCGAGAGTTACGGATTTTTCGTTGTTCCACAACCACCCATTGAATGGGAAACGGTGGAGTTGAATGAATGCACATCCCTGGATATCGTTGCCCGATGCGCCGGCACATCCATGGAAGAGTTGCAACTGCTGAACCCGGAGCTTCGAAGAGGATGTACTCCTCCGGATGCGGCTTCATACGAAATTCGACTTCCTCTCGGTACATCAGATACGTTTCTCGCGGAATTCAAGGATATCCCCGATAGTGAGAAAATCACCTGGGCGCGTCATGTTGTCCGGCGCGGACAGACGCTTTCAGGAATTGCGGGTCGGTATGGAACATCGGTCCGGGCGATACAGGATTTCAACAATCTTCGAGGTACACTCATCCGTGAGGGTGCATCGCTTCTCATTCCGGTCCCTGCCGCGGGATCCTCCGGCGTGCCGTATCAATGGGCTTCTACTGGTGGAGAAGAGTCAAGCTACTATGTTCGACGAGGGGATACTCTCGGTTCGATATCTAGAAGACACGGGATTTCGCTGTCGCAACTGTGCAGCTGGAACGGATTGAACTCTCGATCGACTATTTACCCGGGGCAGAGATTGAAGCTGTGGCCCGGATCTGGATCAGCCGTTCCCGGAGGAACCTACGTTGTTCGCCGCGGCGATACATTGTCGCGTATCGCCTCACGATACGGCACAAGCATAGCCGAGCTCCAACGATTAAACAGTATCAGCGGATCACGGATCTACGTGGGGCAACGTCTCCGTCTCTCCGAGTCGAATGAAGCCACGGTGGCCTCCACAACATCTTCCACACCCACGGCAACATATACCGTTCGACCGGGGGATACGCTCTCCGAAATTGCCGAGCGTCACGGCATGGGCTTGTCCGTACTCAGACGGTTGAACAGGATGAGCGGGTCACGGATCTATGTGGGGCAGACACTCAACGTGTACTCCACGGAAACTGAATCGGTTGCGTCGACTTCCAGTATGAACAAGGATTCAGCATCTCAGCATATAGTACGCCGGGGAGATACGCTTGCGGGAATTTCGAATCGACATGGAGTTACCGTTTCTGAGATCCGCGATCTGAATAATATAAAAGGATCGACCATTTATCCCGGTCAGAAACTGATTCTGAGAACGGATTCCATAGATACACCGGCTCCGGAAGCTGAAACCGTCGCTTCTACAGCACCCGCATCTGTCGAGGAGAAGGAAGAAACGATCACTCGTGAGTACGTCGTCAAAAGTGGCGATAATCTCACCGATATCGCCTCGCTGTACGGCATGACCGTTACCGAGTTGAGAAACATGAACGGTATACGTGGTTCCCGTATCTACGTGGGTCAGAAGCTTCTGGTACTGGACGGGAATACAACGCAGTTTTCCGCTGAATCGGAGTATGCTGAAGATACTCAGTCAAACCCCATGGAGTATGTAGTACGGCGGGGAGATACGCTCAATGGCATCGCTCAGCGCTACCAGATGACACTCACCGAGTTGCGGCGGGCGAATGGTCTGACGGGCTCCACAATTTATCCGGGACAACGACTTCTCGTAGGCGGCACCGCGGCCGAAACACATAAAGACGGGGGAACTCGTCCGGCTACCTATGTTGTTCGTCGCGGCGATAATCTCTACGTAATAGCCAGAAAATTCGGTCTGACCATAGCGGAGCTCACCAAGTGGAACGGAATGCGATCAACTGATACTCTGTATCCCGGGACAAAACTCAATCTCATCGCTTCTGATGCCAGGGATGATGTAGCTATCGGGGGATAGATTCGGATTGGTGAGGATCGTTTCCTCACGGGTTGCCATTGTTGACTGCTGAAAAGAACGATAAAATGAATTCAGGAAAAATAATTTCTCTTATCCCTTCATTGTCCATGATTCAGCGCATTCGCGTAATCCCGGCCGGCGTTAATATCCTCATATGCTGCTCGCTTGTTTTTGTGTCAGGGTGCAGCTCACTGCGTCTGACCCGGGAACGAAGGGACGGTGACTGGGCTGTCGATCAGATCGAACGAGTCATGAAACCGCTGACCGACAGGGGCGCACGCTGGGGTCTCGCTGTTTTTGACGGCCTTTCAGGTGAGCAATTGAGCTTTCATCGGGGTGATGAACTATTTATCCCCGCGTCAAATATCAAAATGATCGTTTCCGCTGCGGCTTTGGAGCGTCTGGGTACTGACTATCAATTCGAAACCAGATTGGAACTCCATGGTATCCGTGGTGCGGAGGGCGAGGTAATCGGTGACCTGGTCATAGTCGGAGGTGGTGATCCTTCGTTCTGTAGTCCACATAGCAGTGACAATCCCATTTCCGTGCTCGAGCAATGGTGCGATTCTCTCAGAGATAATGACGTGTCGCGCATAGTGGGCAGGGTCCTCGGATGTGCCGAATTCTTCCCGCAGAGCAAGCCCGGTCCCGGATGGGGGTGGGATGATCTCGGATTCGGATTTTCCGCCGTTCCCTCGGCGCTGTGCTTTCATGATAATGAAGTCAAGGTTACGGTAACGCCGGCGGAGAGCCCGGGAGATCTCGCGTCAATCTCGGTCTGGCCGGAAGAAGGAGCGGAGTGCGTTTTTTCAACGATTCGGACAGTAGAACCGACGCTGAGAAAAAGACTTCGATTGGAACAACCTCCCGGAGAATCCCGAATTGTTCTGACGGGAGTACTTCCCGTAGGCCATGAACCAAAAACCCTTGGGGTTCGTTATGATAATCCCGCGCTCCTCGCAGCGAGAACCTTCTATTCGGTATTGAACAGGGAGAACATAGAGGTTACCGGCGTAGCCGAGAACGGATGCAGGCATAACGGAAACAAGATTCATATAGCGTCTCATTATTCTGCCTCCCTGGACAGCATCATCACCGTGATCAATACGGATAGTGAAAATCTATGGTCCGAACAGCTTCTCCTCCATATCGGACACGTGCATTCGGGAGAGGGAGATCGTAAACACGGTCTTGCCGCGGTTCGGGAAATTCTCACCGACATGGGAATGACGGAGACCGGTCTCGCGCTCTACGATGGTTCCGGTCTTTCCCGGATGAATAAGGCATCGCCGCGATTCCTCGCCCGTCTTCTCCTGACGGCATCGCGGAAGGCGTGGGGCAATTCGTTTGAACGAAGTCTTGCAGTTTCGGGACAGAGCGGTACGCTGTCCGATCGTATGTTGAATACACCGGCGGAAGGAAGAATCCATGCCAAAACGGGTTCCATGACTGGTATACGGACGTGTTCGGGATATGCCATGACCCTCACGGGAGAGCGAATCGTATTCTCAATAATGGTCAACGGGTATGATGGATTCGGGCGAGCAATCGATTCGGTAATTGATGAGTGCTGTTCATTACTGGTTCAAATGAAATTGTAGCTGGATTCTTTCATTTCTCTGTAGATCGACTGCGGTGCGCAACTCTTGAAATATATTAATACGCGGATTACCTGTTGGACGATATAGTAAACTCAGGATCTTACCACATCATCAGGAGGGGCTGATAATGAGTATACAAAACAAGGAAATCCTATTCATCTGTCTGGTTTTGATTCTTCTCCCGTATGCGTGCAGCGGGACTGATTCAACAGCCGAATACATGGATTCCACCATGGAATTGAGCAGTGATTCGTTTGCTGACAGCTCGTGGATTCCGGAAATGTATACTTGTGAGGGCGAGGATGTCTCGCCTCATCTCGCCTGGGGGGAACTACCGGACAGCACGAAAAGCCTGGCTCTCATATGCGATGACCCCGACGCACCCATGAAAACATGGGTCCATTGGGTGGTATACCATATCCCCGTCAGTATGACTGAACTTCCCGAAGGCATGGAGGATGATCCTGTCCTCGATTCCGGTATCATGCAGGGAACGACCGATTTCGGCAGAACCGGATACGGGGGTCCGTGCCCTCCGCGGGGCAAACCGCATCGCTACTTCTTCACGCTTTACGCTCTGGATGAATTACCGGAGCTTGAGCCGGGCGCAACCAAGAAGGAACTCCTCAAGGCAATGGACGGTCACATCCTCGGCCGGGGCATCCTCATGGGAACCTATCAACGAAAGTAATCGAGTAGCTGGTACATGTTCTTCACGATACCACATACGTATAAATCAAAGGATTTCAAAGAGCTGTTTTCGACCGAAGGAATGGATGCCTGGGCGGAGGTCGGTTCCAATACCCACGTATTCGGCGTATATGGAAACGCGTTTATTCCCGATTGGGGGCGCCGCGCACATCCCGAGTTTTTTTCCGAAGGACGTTTCATGGATGACAATGATATCGGTGTCATGGGTGATTGGCTTCGTTCCCGTGACATGAAACTGGGGATTGCCACGGGTGGCGTGAAGAAATGGAGCCCCGATGCGAAGAAAGCGCTGAAAAAGGCGATTCGTATCTTTGAGCGTCTGCGTGATTGCGGCGCGGATCCCGCATACCTTCTGATTGATGAATCTTTGAATGCGGGCAGGAAGCTCGGTATGGATCCCCAGACGACGGCCGAATACCTTGCGTCAAACTATGCATTACCTCTTAAGGATAGATATCCGGATCTGGGCATCGCCGTTGTCGAACCGTGGCCGGTATGTACGACATCAGATCTGATGCGGTACGTCGAAGTTCTCCTCCAGAGCGGATTTGTTCCGGAATCGTTTCATCTGGACATCGATTTTCCCCAGATCCGTGATCGCGACGGGACCGGGCCCGTCCGTGACATGTTCGTAACACTCAAATCAGCAGGCATCAGGTGCGGGATCGTCGCCTGGTCGAGTAATTTTAACGGCAGGCCGAAGGATAATTGGTCGTTCTGCGCAAATACCAGGGATTTCTCCGAGTGGTTTCACGGTGAATTCGGTGATCTCCTGGACGATCATATCGTTCAAAGCTGGCTGCCCTATCCCGCGCAATCGCTTCCGGAGAGCGAGGAGGATACATTCATGGGACTTGTACGATGGTACGGCAGGTCATTCGTGCCTGATTGGCGGGAGCCGGGGATCGTCACGTGAGATCAAACGTATCTCAATGAGGTTGGTATCATGAGTAACGAGCTTCTCTGGATCATCTTTCTCATTCTGGACCTTTTGGCGGGACTCATTTTATTCATTTTCTTTCGAAAGCAGGGCCTGTATGCCATGATGGTCCTGAGCATCGTTGTCTGTAATATCCAGGTGGCGAAGATTGTCGGCCTGTTCGGCCTGGTTGCCACGCTGGGGAATATCATGTATGCGGGCATATTCTGGGCAACGGATGTTATCTCTGAAGTTTACGGCAAACGAGAGGCCAAACGGGCGGTCTGGCTTGGATTTCTATCACTTATCATCGCAACGGCAAGTATGCAGATGGCCCTGCTTTTCGTTCCCCATTCCTCTGATTTCATCGATCCCGCTCTGAGATCGGTTTTTACATTCCTGCCTCGAATCGCGGCTGCATCTCTCGTGGCGTACCTCTGCAGCCAACTCCATGATGTGTGGGCATTTCATTACTGGAAAAACCGAACTCAGTCCCGGCATCTCTGGCTCAGGAATAATCTGTCCACGCTCGTCAGTCAGGCCATAGACAGCATCGTATTTACTCTTGGCGCGTTTCTCGGGGTTTTTCCAACCGAGGTTTTGGTACAGATTGTCCTCACGACATATGTACTGAAGTTTCTGGTTGCAGTTATTGATACGCCGTTTATCTACGCCGCAACGTTCATTGAGCGAAGGCGGTTCAAAGCCGAGGATTCTTTAAATGTTGGAGCGGCGTGAGCCGCGAATTCGAATTTCCATTCAGCAATAAAAATCTGTCGAAACATCAAGCATCGAACCGATAACTCGGTGTGTCTACAATCGTTGTTATTTCAATAAGAAGGCGCCACGAATCTTAATCCGTGGCGCTATAAACATTTTGCTCTATCTTATCAGTAGTCGGAAGTGGGCAGGCTGTAGCGGATCTTAAGGGACGGCTTCAATGTTTCGGCATTGAAGGTTTGGCTAATGCCCTGTAGATCCGCTACATCCTGAAGCATTACCACGAGGCCGTTGTTCCTCAGATTCCCGTCTCTCCAGGCGTTGACCAGATGAGCAATTCGAATTCGAGAGGGCGCTCGCGCTTCCCGAACGATGACCCGGTACGAGGTGAACTCCGGATTCCAGTCTCCCCCCGGAGAATCCCAATCATGCCCCGAACCGGGACCGCTCCAATCCGCTGATTCCGGATTCCATTGTTTCGTCAATGCACAGGCCGTAACGGGAACGAACGGATGTTCCCACGGTACCACGCCGGCGGCAGCAAGGGACAGGCCCGCACTAAGAACATGAGCGTCTTCGGGAATGGAAGAGAGATCGAAGGACAGCAGAATTCGAGGATCGATACCCTCGTCGGTTTCCCCATTGATTGACGCAACCTGATCCGGCTGGAGAATCACGGTCTTCAATTCGCCCGCGGAAACCACGGAAGCGAAAAGAACGAGTACTGAAGTGACTATTGATCTCAACATTGTATTCTCCTCCGTCAGCGGGTCAGGACGATGCGCCGGGTGTTGGAATCCAGGGTTGATTTCAACCTGCAGAAATAGGTTCCCGAGGGAAGATGATTATCCGATCCGTCGGTTCCGTCCCAGGATATTTCGACCATCTCGGAATCGCCGGGGTGTATGTCAATCCGCCGTACGATCCTCCCCGAAACGTCCCAGATCAGAAGCTCGGCATCCGCACGGTCGGGGATCTGGCAACGAATAGTGACATGATCGGAAGTGGGATTCGGGAACGTATTCCGGATCGCGAGGATCTCGGGAGCCGGAGCGGGAACCGCGTCGGTGGGAATGAGACGCGGTGCCGTAGTCCGGTACGGCTGGTACACGATGTATCCCGTTCTCCCCGCGAAACTGGATGCATCGGGAGGATTCTCGCCCCACCAGTTCTTCACCGCGTAGAGGGAATCGGGTGATGCATCCCGGTTAGCGTAATTCAGGTCGGTTGAGTTATCGTGGAAATCATTGTCGCCGTTGTCGCTGACGGTACCGTAATCAGCCGTCGCCTTGTATGCGATGGCGGCCCTTGGTGAAGGACTGGTATGAGCCTGATAGTTGTAGAGGTCACAGTTCCTTACCGTCGCCAGGGTACCAGAACCGGAGGTGCTTATACCCTCGAAGCATCCCGATCCATCGAAATCGCTGTAAACGATATCCACGTTGTCTGTTCCGGTATTGCAGTTGATGGCGGTCCCGCTCACCGACTCAAAGGAAGAGCGAACAACGGCTTTGCAGTTTGCGCCGAGATAGATGGCATCGCCGTCAATGTCGTAGAAGCTGTTGGTCGAACCCGATTCCCCGATAATAAGCGTATCGGAGCAGTAGCCGGCTTCGATCCCCGTGTCATAGATGTAGTAAATACTGGAGTTGGTCAGGCACAATTTTGTATCATCCAATACAAGTCCGGTGGTGCATTGAGAGCAATCCAGATTATCAATATTCAGGTCAATCAAATTATTGGAGCCATCTGTGAAAATGCCGTCATCGCAATCCTCTATAGATATATCCGTGAGATCGATGGAGACCGCGTACGGTACGTCAACAATTATGGCGGTTTCGCATTCATCAAATGTCATGTCATCAACAATGACGTCGGCCAGCCCGATGAATAGACCGGTTTCGCAATCAGAAACATCAATATCTTCCAGTGCCGGTTCCGACAAAAAGTCTATGCGGATACCTCGATAGTCCACATGTTCCACATCGATATCCTCGAGAGAGACATCCGAATACCAGACGTCTATTCCCATGGAATCCTGATAACTGATATTCGCAGCCTTCATGGAGACCGTATTCGCGCAATTGTAAAAGCGGATTCCCGCAATCGACTGATATGAACCCAATGGTCTAACGACTATATCTTCGGCTTCCAACCTGGCGCAATCCTCGAATATCATTCCGTAGGACGAGCCTTGTCTGACGGTGAATCCCGCGTTCGTTCCGCCGAAGTTCATGTCATTCGTGCCATCTGCATAGACGGTTCGTGTTGAATCGCCGCCAACGACGATAGTCTGACTGGATCCTCCCGTGGAGCGGACCGTAATACTGTCCGCAAGGAATATGCTTTCATAATAGGTTCCGGGGAGGACCACGACGCTATCCCCGGCGCTCGCTGCATTTATCCCACTCTGAATGGTCGAGTACGTACTGTCCGGATGGACATAATACGTTGCCGCCATTGTCATGGAGGGCGCTATGATAAGCAGAAAGAGAAGGGATATTCGATTCATTCTTTTCTCCCTGTTTGATTAGGTGGTATAAATCTCATGTAATTGAAAGCAGGGATGCATCAGGCGGCGCCCGTGACCTGAGCATGGAATTGAATTATCGAATGATGTTGAGAGGGTAGGACTGTACATATTCTTTCGCCTCCATTCGTATCACATATGATCCGCTTGGAACGGGAGTTCCTTGATTATTCGCCCCGTCCCATCGAATCCCGTAGATGGAGGGCGGCAATTCATCGTCCGTGAGAACAGCCACTTCTCTTCCCGACATGTCGTAGACGGCTACATAGACTTTCGACGTTTCGGGGATGTGGTAGCAAAGAGTGATCTCACCGAATGTCGGGTTGGGAGCGGGCGGAAAGAGCCGGAACTCCGAGGGAAGACACCCCGTCTCGGTTTCACCCAGTAGAGGTATGGTACATGAACAGCCGAACTCCGACGTGCTGCCGCTCCGGTTGGTGGCCGTTGTGGTCAATATAGTCCCCGGGGGAAGGGCGGGTGAGATAGAGTATCTGTACTGGCTGAATACCGGGCCCATAACGATCTCTTCCGCGTCGCCTAAATAGGTCTTCCCGGAGTACGCGTCACCGTATTCGTATAGAGGGCACCAGGGATGATACCCGTCTCCGTCTCCTATAAAAACTTCGACGGTACAATCAGCCATGCATGTGAAGTAGGCTGTTGTTGTTCCCCCCGGTCCGACTCTTGAGGTGACCACTGAGTCGCAAATACAGGGATCGATCTCTTCATTGGGGCCGGGACCGTATTGGCCGTCGATTATGTTCATGCCCGATCCGGTGTTCGGTCCGCCATCGAGAAAAATGCCCAAGCGGTGGATCTGGTATATGGAATTCCGGGAGATGGTTACAGAATCCGAAGGGTCGGGGGAGACTTCGATGCCCCACCATCCCGTTACATGAGCGATGAGATTTTCCTCGATGAGTGTTCCAGAGGAGTAGATAATGTCTATGCCATCTGTTTTCGGTCCCATGGCGGAGCCGTCCAGACTTTCCCCGATGATATTATTATGAATCCAGACAAGGCCCGCCTCGCGGGAGCAACTATCAATATCCATACCGTTTGTCCAGTAGCCGCAGATGAGATTGTTCCGAATCTCGATGAACCCGGTGTTTTGATAGATAAAGATACCGTAGTTTGGAATCGGGGCGGAAAAGTCCACGGTTCCGGTGGGATCTACTCCTATATAGTTGTTTATGACGTAAACATCTTCGCTTCTATCCACGGTGATACACGAAAATTGGATCCATCCGAAGACATTGCGGTCATCCGGGCCGTCCCCACCGATGATGATGTTCCGTCCTTTGTTCAGGTCTAGACCGTACCAGGCGACTTCATGGTTTATGGTTCCGGTGGGATCCATCCCCACGTAGCAGCCACTTATCCGGATGTTCTCCAGGATATCGATTTCGCCAGGGGGCCAGGGATTGAGTTGAATAGTAATCCCTCCATAATGATTGATGCAGAAACCTCGAATAGTAACATCGCTTTTTTGGATAGCAAAACATTCAACAAGCGTGGAAGGCCCGATCAATTCGATCTCGGGACCGAGAGGATTGGTGTCATACCCGATGAACTCCCTTTGCGAGAATGCGTCTATATAGGCGCCGGGTTGGGAAATCTTATAACGAGTGTGGGCTCCCGTAAGGTTCGTATCGCAGCGAATGGTCCAGAACCCGAACTCAGGATTGTATCCCGGATCATCCAGGGGGATGGCGAAGAGAACGGTATCGGGGATAAGGGGATACCAGTTGCACATCTCCACCGCCCATCTGAAACTCCCTTCACTTCCATCGTCTTTTGTGTTGGTGACATAGAAGGTATGAGCCGAGATGAGAGAAGGCAGAAGATACAGGCATAAAAGAATGACTCGATGTCTCATAAAGACTCCTGAGATTGTGAAACGGGATGTTGAATTGGGGGAGGAGATGTTAATATAGAGAATGGATAGAAAGGAAACCGAATGATTTCCAATAGAATAAATGCGATTCTTGGAGGGATAGCCGTCATGTAAACCTCCGTATAATGCCTCTACAATAATGCCTCTACAATAATGCCTCTACAATAATGTCTCTACAATAATGTCTCTACAATAATGTCTCTACAATAACGCCTCTACAATAATGCCTC
>Ga0180434_10001711_pt1 | contig 30816 bp, 19 predicted proteins | sample SS_ome_7_FD_132453 | JGI IMG/M metagenome (GOLD analysis project Ga0180434, IMG submission 132453) | Hypersaline lake sediment archaeal communities from the Salton Sea, California, USA - SS_1_D_2 metaG | ecosystem: Environmental > Aquatic > Non-marine Saline and Alkaline > Hypersaline >... | reverse complement strand
TTTGCAATGTTGGTATGATCGATGCTGGACTCGATATCGTCAGCTACCTGTCCGTATGTCCTTCCTTCCAGTCCATTGGCAGTGAATTTACCATACTCATTATCCGCCACAGAAGCATCATCAATCTCTACAATATTATCATTGGATATCCCCACAGGCTTAGCCGAGGTCGATCCACCAGTAATGTAAACAACACCATTATAAGCAGATACATCAGCCTCTAAACCTCCACGTTCGTGAGATAAAACTCCACTCCATGTAGCATCGAATGTATGTGTATCGGTACCAGAAGTGGAAATGGTGATGCCAACATTAGCATCCGAATCAAGAGAAGTAATTAACTGGGTATTGTCAACCAGTGAATTAATACTCTGAATACCGGCTCCACCCGGAACCTTTTCCCACGTAGACCCATTGTAGAACAAGTCATCACCAATAGCCAGCGTAATACTATTCCCTGTTGGGTTTCCATAGTCATAAGTACCCGCGGTCACACACCTGTAATAGTCTCCTGCAGTACCAGTACCATCAATTAGCGCACCTCCACCAGCAGTAGGCGTACCGGTGGATCCGTCTAAAGTTCCTTTATATCCGGTAGAAAGCACACTCCATGTTGCATTACCGCTGGCATCTGATTTTAAGTAGTATCCATCCTGTGCGCCTGTAGTTATCTTAATTTCAGGAGTTTCTATGTAATCAGAGAACGTCCATCCATCAGGCCCGAAAGAAGCCTCAATTGATCCATCTATAGCAAAAGCCAAGGAGTCATCAGATATACGATAAAACCCACTATTTGTATCATTTACAAATGATAATCCTGGATTATTAACTGTTCCGTCATCCACTCTGTAGGATCCTCCAATAACAGAATCAGCATTCATTGTTATTTTCGATCCATCTTCTCCCAAAATAAAATCACTACCAGTAAAAAGAGCAGCATGTACAGTATCCGCATAAACCTCTCCCATCCTTACTCCGGACTCATAAAAACCTCCGGCTCCATCAGCCAACCTGTATGCCCTGAATACCGCGCTGTCTCCTATTTGTATTTTGCCTCCTACTGTGTCTCCGTAACTATACCCTAGTCCAGGCATGTTGAGAATTCTTTGTAATCCTACTCCTCTTGGGGAGTAAAGCTCCTGAATATCAACAGGCAAGCCGAACGTAAGCACATTCTGCTCAGATATCTTCATTACATTAATAAACCCACCGGCATAATTATAGCCCCGAATATAAGTGTCATTCTCCATCAAGAAGTCAGACAATATCACAGTATCAGCGTAATTTAATACAGCCTGGTCGACATATTCAGTAGAGGCAACCTTATTAGAAGAATCAGAAGCAGATTGTGTGGCTACAAAAGCATTCCATCCATAACTAGTTCCGTCATTTGTTGATCCAATCCAAATATCTCCAGAAGTTCCTCCTCCTTTTAATATAAGGTCCCCTCCTGAGGTCGGAAAGTTTCCATCTCCACCAGATATGGTTATGTCGTATCCATTGCCTCCGGTATTCTGTGCTGGGTTTATGTATCCAGCATTACCAATTCCAACTTGCAAAAACGCATCGACCTTAACAGTATCATTAAACGTGTTAGTCGTATCAAACACATTCGCCTTATCCAAATAAGCTAAACGAGTAGTGTCTAATTCTGCATCCTTTACTGCTCTATCAACATATGCAGTTGTAGATATTTTTAAACTCGAATCAGCAGCTGCTTGGGTGTATCCAAACACATCTCCTACATATCCTGATTGAGAATATCCCAGGTATACATTCCCATTTATCGTACCTCCAACACCCCCGTGGATGTATACAAGACCACCAGCTGAAGATGAATGATTCCCTCCTGATAAATCAAGCTCACTACCAGTAGCTCCACCATCATCCTCTGGCCTTATGTACGATGTAGGTACTCCTGACAGCAATATAGTGTCTGAGAATACGTTGGTAGAGTCAAACTCATTTCTTTTATCCAGATAAGCAATCCTGGTGGTGTCAAAAGCAGTGTTCAGCTCATCGTATATCCTATCAACAAAAGCAGTAGATGCTGATCTTGTTGTGGAGTCACCCGCTGTTTGAGTTTCTACATTCACGTAGTTTTGCCATGTAGACCCCTTATCATCAGAGCCTAAATAAATCTCTCCAAACCCCCCAGCCAATCCGGTGTAAATACTAATGTCTCCTGATACTCCTGCTGCAGGGCCTGTAAATATATTGATATCGCCTGAGTTTATTCCACCTCCAAGTGGGGCCTCTCCGGTAAATAAGTTTAGCCCGGATGAATTACCAGAAGTCACTTCTTTGGTACCCACAAATCCATCTGAGTCAAAATAAACCATAAAGTCGCTATCTGTTCCATATATGGATTTAACTGCGTCTAAGTGTCTCCAATTGGCTTTGATGGTATCCGTAAAATAAGAAGTACTACCATCTGTTCCGTAGTATTTATTTGCATCCGCTGGTGATGGTGTAATGGTGGTACCTCCACCTCCACTTCCGCTGGTCACATTCTGCTTAACCCACTCGGTGGTAGCAAACAATAAGCTAGAGTCTCCTAAAGCTGCTGTTATACCATACACTTGGTCAGTAAAATGAGTGACTTCATTGAATTTGAACGGATTTGTAGCATAGAACTGAGCATATGATCCATCTTGCTGAATCCATATCGTATCATTTCCACGCACTACGTACATATTATTTCTTACCCGGGTTCCATAATCGGATGATTGCGACAAAGCAACCAGCGAAGATATCACCAGGATAAGAGTTGATAGTAACCTCTTCATGTTGTTTTTTATTTTACGTAAACGAACCAGGTATAAGTTCCAGCACCTATTGCTCCACCAAAATCAACGGTCAAAGAATCTGAGTCTACAACCGTATTGGTTGGGATTGTTTCTTGCCCGTCAGGATCCCTGATAACAACTGCAATGCTTGTACTACCCAGGTTGTGGGTGATTGTTAAGACACCAGCAGTTAAGTCGTCATTGGTGAACGTGCCATTTTGGCTATCATGATTGTATGCCTGAATAGTATCTGCTAAAGTCTCAGCATCTGCCGCTACCGGAGATGTAACACTATCAAAATCAATCCGAATGCCAACCTGGGTCTTATTAAGTCCACTTTTCCCATCTGAATGAACATAGATCCGATCTGTGTTCTTTCCAAATGATATCCCGAAAGGCTTTGGGATGTACTCAATTTTGTTCTTAAACTCAATCTTTAAATTTGAGCTTTGGTTTGTGATTATTGTAGCCATAATTTTTCTTTTTTACATCCTCAAAGTTACTCAATTTTATTCATTCTTAAGCCTCTGGTCAAGCTCTTCGTAATACAACTCCATGGTAGCACCCTTTTCAGTTTTATAGAACCAATCTTTAAAATCTTCTCTGGCGTATCGCTTGGCGTCTGACCAAATCGCATCAACCTCATCCTTCATCTTGGACATTACCTCATCTCCCTTGCGTATCTTCTTAGTCGGATCCCACTTTAACTTGCCAGCATAATAGTTCTTTGCCAGCTTGGTTATTTCATCAGAAAAATACTTCCCTGCTTTAGTAACAAAGAACTCATACTCTTTTGCTGTTAACCGGTACCTACCACCAGTATCCATTACTTTAAAAGATGGACTTGGTTTAGTTGGAATGGCATCAAACTCAGCCAGCAAGTTCCATCTCTGATCTTTCTGCAATTTCTTTTGCATGATATTCAATTGACTCTCACCGGGACGTACTTCAATAGCCTCTCCGAATATGTCTCTATTCTTCACGGTATTTACTCCAGGGAAATAAGATATGCCGGTTACAGCCTTTAAAAGATTTGTTTTATCCTTTCTACTGAAACTGGAGGGATCAATCATTCGCATAGTCTGGTTAATCAGATTGTTATTCCAAGGAGCCACACGGGCAGCGCCTCCAACAACTTTATTCACGGCCAAGTCACTTATTATTTTTGTGATAGCTGCTTCTTTCTGCTTGTCAGACATTTGTTTTGTTCCCATGACCTGGATCAATTCATTTGTAGCCTTTCCAAGATCAGCAACTCCTTCTGCAAAAGTCATATCCGTAATATACCCTGTGGATTCAGCCAGCGACCACATAACCATCTTCAATCTCTCTTCCACATCCGGGGTTATATTGTTAATCTTCCTGGCCCTTATCCTGTCATTCAGAGCACCAATAACACCCATCGGTATAGCAAATTGTGGTAAGTATATATACTTAATAGGGAACCATTTTATTTTACCATCTCTATCTTTCCATCCAAAACTATACTTCTTCATCACATTCTTCTCCATGCCTTGTCCGAAGTCTGGCTGCTGAGTCATTCCACCAGTAATCACGAGCCTTGGCTCATCATCATCATCGCCAGAAGACAATGCTATAGCAGCCAGCCCAGTCATTGCAATCGTCCCAAACCATGCTCTGGCCATTTGTTCATAATAAGCCTCTGTTCCTCTATGGCCCAATGCTGCTGTCTTACCTCTTGCCTTTCCGCCCTTAGCCCACGGAGCTCTACTTAGCGTTCCTCCACGAGTAGCCCGAACAAAACCGTATGGAGTATGGTCAAGTGCAAACTCAGCTACGTTACCAATTACTTTTGTAAATGGAATGAAGAACATTGTTGGAATCTTTGCTCCCAAAGACTTGTTCATTTGAGAAGACAACACCCTGGCCGTACGAGCAATTGCCCCATTTCTTTCTCCTGTAAATAGATTGTCCTGAGCAATAGTCTCTGCCTCTGACGGAATAACACCACCAGTATCAACTCTATTAAATACAGTCTCTATTACTAATTCTCTAAGCCTTAATTTCTTTTGATTGTTTGTCAACTTGGACCCATCCTTTTCATACTCCTCAATCTCTTTCTCCCATCTCTTTCTAACCTGCTCCTCTTCAATCCCTCTTAAATTCAGATATTCCTTTGCTGTCCTGGAAGATTCGCGCATTCCCATTCCTTTAAGGGCCAACTCCATCCTTAACCTATCCCGGAGTTGCATTTCGTAAATAGTCATCCTCATGGCCTGGTCTTCGGCAGCTAACGCCCTGCCAACATATCTGAGCGTTCCAACAGACATCCTCAGGGCGTTTTTTAATTTACCCCAAGCGGTTTTGGATTTTTCCATTGTGCTGGCGCGATAGTTGTTTCTTTCAAACTCAGTCTGCTTCACCCCACCTACCCTGTCTTCATAATACTTGCTCTCTGCAGCACCGGTTCTCATCGTCTCAATCGCGTTTCTGGTTCCGGATTTTAATCCCCTGGCTAATGCACCTACCTGAGCCATTGCCCTGGCTATTGGATTATAAGCAATTCTCTCAGCCCTGGTTCCAGCGCGAAGGAATCTAACCCAGTTAGATATACTGACAACATGCCTAATCGGCATTAGACCGATATTTGATCCAGCTGAAATTATATTAATCATGTGCGTGGTAGGACCGGCCAGCATATTAGCATAGTACAGCGCAATAAAATTACGGGCCAATACCTCGCTTGTAGATTCTGGCATTAGTTCCGTCACAGCACGAGAAAAATCCTGAAGAGCCATAGATTCCAAGTATCCGAAACCAGACATTGCCTCAATTTTATAAGCCATCCTCTCTAGTTCATCCCACTTAGCCTGATCAACTGCATTTGTTAGCCCGAAGTACTCTGAGAACATGTCTATGAACCGATCTTCTGTCAGGGCCCCTTTATTGATAGCCGTTACCATCTTCTCCACAGTAGACTTCACCCTGGATTTATCCTTCTTGGTCTTTGGCTTTTGTATCGATCTCTCAAATTCTTTTTCAAGAGCCTCATTTGTCAGTCTAGTGATTTCCTTTTTAACCTCCCTTGTGACTTGCTCAGCAAAGGCTTCTGGCAATCCCATATCCCGGACAAGTGACTCAGCCAGCCCATCGATATCTCTTTCAGAATGATGCTTTTGAATTAGTTTCTGGATCTCTTCTTTTATTAATTGCTTCTGACTCTTGGCAGGACGCTTTCTTTCTACGGGAGGAGTGGTTCCGGCAATAATCTTGGCAGCCTCTTCGGCTGTTTCGGCCTTCATGACCTTCTCCCCTACATTCTTCTTTCTGGCTTTCTCAATATCAGATGACACATTCGATTCCTTGAGTTTAGCCAATAACTCCTCCACATCAATCTCTTCACCGTAATTATCCCTGACAAACTTCGCAATCTGATCAGCAATATCTCTTATGTTGTAATAAGCCTGTTCGATATATGTACCCGCTAATCTGGTAGCCATCTCCATCATCTTTGGAGTAATTGGGAGCAATGCTGAGGCTTGGCCAAACAAATCTTCTCTGCTGTACTCAGCTCTAATGCTCTCTCTTTTTTTAGCAGCGGCTCTTGCTCTTTGCGCATAAGGACTATTTGCTGTTCGGGTAGCTGCTTTATCCAGTAATCTATTTATCCTGTCAATCTCCACAGCCTGCTTCCCAATCACATCCTCCAGCTGTTGAATTCTTTTGTACAGATCCTGCGCTTCCTTGGTTCTGTTCTCCCCAAGCATCATTTTACTAGCCTTAGACACCACATTTCTATAATGCTGAATCAATCCTTCTGGACTCATTAGCTTCATCTGCCTCCAGAATGCCAACACTTTACCAGCTGTGGAGGCATTGTTCACCATGGATTTTTGAAGCTTATCAATCTTCTCAGATATGGCCATTGATTTAGCACTAGTTAATCCTGGACCGGCCAACTCATTGCCATAATACATCATAAGCATCTCACCTACCGTATTCATCAAAACCAACTCAGTCGTTGGTATGTTGTCCCTGGTGGCCATAGCATATGCATTATCTACTCCATTTTCAAGGATATACTCATTGGCTTCGTTTATAATCTTTTCAGTAGTTTCAGGCATATATGTAACCTTGCCAGCCATTGTTCTTATCCGAGCCGTAATCTGCCTGACTTTTGAAGCTTCATCCATTGGAGCTCCTTTGGTACCTTCTCTTAAGGTTTTACTGGCCTTTGATTCCTTTTGTTTTCCGGGCTTTTGTGGCGCCTGTTTTTTTGGCTTAGGAGGCTCTTGATCCAAGTCAAGCTTTTTATTCGCATCCTTGTACAACTTCTCCAAATGAGGTTTAACTGCATCACCAACATCATTTAACATTGCCTTTGAGAAATCAGCAAAGCTCCTAGCCCCTGCCTCGACATGAAACACAGCCATTTCTGCTAATATACCCATAGTCTCCGGATCTATCCCGGAAGTCAGTTTTCCACTCTTCTTTAAACGCGCACGGAGGTCGGCCATCCTGTCTGCAGTAACAATCTTATTCTTAGCACCATACCCCTCTTTCTCTGTCGCCAATTTTGTAGATTTTGGCGACACTTTTACTTCTTCTTCTTGAAGAACTCCACTTCCGCCAGCCTCTTCTTGGCCTGAGCCTTCGACAGGTTTGGCTTGCTCAGGTTTTTGCCCTTCTTGCTCTTTACCTGATACCCTTTGCTTGTCTTGACTATCATTTTGCTTAGGTTTTTGTTTTGCATCAATCATTCCTTGGAGAACAGAAATCATTTCTTTTCCCTTAGCCTTGTGTAATTCTGGATTGTTATGGAATGATTTATTTGCAGAAGTTTCAATTCTATCTTCATCTGACGCAACAGATACCTCTTCACTTAGATCGGAACCTTCATATATAGCCAGGTTGTAAATATTAGCATGACTTACAACATCTTGGTTCCTTTTTAAGAAATCAATTGTATTGTTATACGATTCAGTAGTTTCTTCTTCAAAGCCTATAATTATATTTGGAATAAACTTTTTACCAGCTTTCCTAACAGTTTCTACGGCCTGGTCAACATGCTTTGTTCTATGCGGTTTATTATACCTTGAAAGGATGTCATCATTATAGGACTCCACACCAATCTCTAAATACTCAACGGGAGAGTCTTTTAAAAATCCCGGGTTCTCTTTTTCCATCTTAGCTACCTGAGTAGCAGTTGTTTGGACTATAAATCCTTTGAATTTTGGATTAACTTTTTTTACCCTGTCTTTTATTTTATTTATCTCAGTGTAATTCTTTGCCTGGCCAAATGTCTTGTCATCCAAATAGATCAATTCAAAGTCTATGCCCTTCATGTTCTCTATTTGCTGATCAATATCAGCAGGAGATGACTCCTTGATTCCTTTCGGTACGGTGCAAAATTTGCACTTATGCAGGCAGCCTTTAGACATACACAGCCTAGGGATGTATTTAGCACCTTTGAAATGGCGATAATCCACACCAGGTGTCTGATCAACACCCATGGCCTTTAATCCGTCCTTCATCCCGGTATCCTGAGACTTGAATATTTCTACATTCGGATGAGATTTAAGCTTATCTATATTGGACGCATATCCACCAACGATCGCCTTACCTTTTATGCTTGGAGCTATATTGTCAATTATATCAAGATTTACATCTAGTGCTGAGAACAATACATTATCATATTCAGCATTGGCTAAAAATTCCTTCGCCTCCTCCACGTCTCTAATTACATAAAAATCAGCATCTGGAAGTGAGTTGGATGCCTCAGCAACCCACATTGGAGTCTCCCAAAAATCTACAGTTTTAGAATATCCGGGAGTCTTTGCATATATGGATTCGTAATATTTCTGAAAATCAGGATCAACCTCAACACCTCTCTGTAACAGCTCAGCACTTACCTGAACCATAACAGATCTGCCTTTTTTAGGCGCTTTAGTCTGACTAACAAGCACGTTTCTAGCACCAGATTTATCATAATTACTAACCGCATCGCCATATCCATCAGCTGGAGTTGTTTTTGATACGGCTTCTGCTCCTTTTACTGGAGGCTTCTGCACGTCAAACGTCTCAGCACCCTGTGTACCCTCTTTATATCCGCCAGGTTTTTCTGATTGGACTGGAGGAACAGCACCTTGAGGAATTTCTTCTGGCTTAACTATATTTTCAGGAGGAACAACCTCCGGTACAACCTCTTTTTGCTCGGTTGGCGATTCCAGCATAAGCGGCTTTTCAGACTCTTTCTTTTTGGCCTTCTCCATTGGCTTCTCAAACTCAAAGAATGCCTCTTGAACCGTTCCGTCTGCATACTTTACCTCTGTGGAAACTCCGTCTCTTTCTTCGGACAATACCTCAATGCCAGTTACAAATCCATCTTCTGCCGACTCATTAATCAGTCCTTCTGCTGCAGGAGATAAATTATATGTTTCCATTAAATCAGCAGGAGCAAATACAGAGCCTATATTGTCCTTTGGGGCCTCTATTTTACTCGATAATGACTGACCTTTTCTGGCCAATGTTTTAAGTGAATACGCAATTAAACTTTGTTTATCCTTGTCTTTGATATTGTCATTCTCCAAATAAGGAGCAAGGCCATCTGCAATATCCTGAACATTATCGCTTTCCAACACCTTGTCAATCTCACTAACCAGCTGTTCGGACATTCCGTACAAATGCTTTTTCTTTATCCCGTCTTGAGATAATTGCCCGCGATCCTTTCCTTTAAATGCTGATCCGGCACCACCAACCAACGCAACTGTCAAAAAAGTTTCCAACTGCTCTTTACTATTCCATACCTCTCTTAACGACTGATCGCCTGTAAGGCCGGCCTGCATATACCCATTGATAAGTTCTTCAGAATATTCCTCTAATATACCATCAAACTTAGCAGCCTTGAAAAACTCGTTATTTGCCCTTGGCAGTTTTTTGGCTATGTTAGGAATGACGTCTTTAAAGTTCTTTCCAATTACATCAGCAAATATTCTTTCTGTAAATATCTCAGAACCAGCGGTAATCCATGCTTTTTTCAATGCAGATCCTGGTGTTTCTCCCTTCATGATCCTGTCAGCATAATCGGTATATAGCATCGTATGAAATGGTGCTTGTACTGCTGACCCTACAGCTGTTGCCCCAACCCTGGAGGCTAATGATTTGCCAGTAAGCTTCATGACAGCACCACGCGCAGCTGACCCAACTCCTCCAAAAGCAACAAACTGTGCCATGTATGGAATCATATCCATAACTCCTTTGCCCACATTGAACCATGTAGACCTATCAGATGATTGCTCTTTTATGGCACTCAGAACCTGATATGCATACAATTGGGATTGCTCCTCATCGGATAACTTCTCACCCTTCTTTTGTTTATTAAATATCTTTAACGTACTCCCGGCACTCTCAAGCTCCTTAAGACCCATGGTTGCAAAATTCCCCCAGTCAGTGGAGGATACTCCAGCCCAAAATTTTCTTAAAAAATTAGAATCTTTTGGGTCGCTCATTAATGCCTTTGCATTCTCCAGAAAGTTTATCGATCTCCTTACATTATTTCTTTTATCAAGCAACTCTTTATCTTTGCCCCTGTAAGATCTTGGGTCTACACCAAAAGTCATGCTGGATGGCTCCGGCATGGTGTCTAGCTTGTTCTTAAGATTTGAAATTGATTGATCAATAGCACCTATACTTATGGATTCTTTTGACCTTGTGTACTTGTCAGCTTCTGTTTCTGATTGATTTATGGCATCTTCTGAAGAATAATCAGGAGGCTTTTCTAACTGATCTTGTGATTCCGGAACCTCTTGACCGGGTTTAAAACTTACTTCTGAAGTACCTAAAATATCGGACAATGCCCCAGTACCAGGGACTTGAGTTTTTGGAAGCGTTCCCTCGCCAGGTGTCGGATATTCTTTTTTTTTTAAAGATTCATAAAACGTATCAAAACCACCAAAGTCTTGATTATAATATGATGCGAGCCTATCATAGTACATTTTGGCGAACTCAGGATTTTTCATCCCCTCAGCCCATTGATCAAACTTAGATGGGTTTACGCCAACTCTTTCAGCAGACACGTCAAATATGTTACGCATCTTATCCTGATTAAGCTTTATGCTATCTTTTTCTTTCATTACCTGCTAATCTGATTCATTATAATCTCAGCCTCTGTCTGTCTTGTGCTGTTACTATCAATCCCGGATCTTTCTCCGTAATCTTTTATAGAGCCCTCAATTTCAGCATCCACATAGGAATAAGGAATAACCATTGTTTTAGTCTGAACTTTGTTCGTTCCCTTCAGCATGTACTTGTCAGGCCCTGCAGCAACATAATCTTGCTTAGCATTCCCGTCTAATGTCTCATACACAGCAGAAGAAATGTAGTCAGGATCTATTATTTTAGCAGACACAACTGCATAATCACCATCATCATTAGTTCCCTTCCCTAGTGGCGTTATTCTCATATCCTTGCCATTAATTTGAACATTCAGCTGCTTGCCCTCTCCCGCAAAATTGATATAGTTAGAAAACTCATACTCTCTGCCATCCACCTTATCCACAACACTCTTATATCCTTCCTGCTTAAATCCTTTGGCAACAGTAGATGTCTTTCTAGTCCTCCAAAGCCAATTGCCTAAGTCTTCACTTGCCTCTTTCATGTCTGCCATTTTGGTAGCAAAAGATTCTGGTGAATCCACCACCCCGGCTTCCAGGTACTCATTGTATTTAGCCTGCCAACGTTCATCCGTTTTAAGCTGATCGATAGCATACTGGAAATTGTCTTTCTTTTTAAACGTCTGCGTTTTGCTGCGTACAGTATTTCCTTTTATATCATCTCTTTTTACATCATCTGTAACAACACCTCCTGGCATTTCTTTTAATAAATCAGAAGTGACATATTGCTCTTCTTTAAAATAAGGCGTAAAGTCAAACACGCCTCTTTGGAGTGGAGGTTGGGCATAGTGACGCTTAAGTCCTTCGAGTGCATTATCTACATCAAGATCCTTATAATTCTTATTAATGAACTGCATATTGTCCTGAAGAGCTTTTTTATCCTCCACGGTTTTTTTAGCCATAAACTCAATACCCTGACGAGACCTTTCTATTCTCCTAAGGGATACTGGATCCGGAATCCCATCTGTTTCATACATGATCTGTGCAACCATGTCTTCATACTCTTTAGCAGCCTCATCTATAATCGTCTGATCTCTTTCCCATCCCATGGCCTCCACCTGAGACAAGTCGGCAATACGAGCCATTTTCTCGGCATCCTTAACTTTCTTCTGCTGCTCCATGCCAATCCTCTGCTGCATGATGCCCTGGGCCACAGATGGTGTTTTAAAATCACCAAGTACGACCGGTTGTATAGATAATGGATCTCTTGCCATAATTTATAAGTTCGAAGGTGTTCTCAAAAAAGGATCTGGAATGCCAGTAAAGCCATTTTGACTAGCAATACCCCCTTGTAGCGGTGTCATCTTTTTGTCTCCCGCTCTTTGTTTGGCAGCCATCTGCATCTTCCACATGTCATAAGAAGTGGGCTGTGACTTCATAAAGTCAAGCATTTCATTCTGACCAATAACGCCCAATACACCACTCCCGGCAGAATCCAATCCACCTGCTATATTTTGTGTTCCGGCAGCGCCTAATGCAGCAGCTGTTTTCATTGCATTCAAATAAGGTTCGTATTCATTCATTTGGAATTTCTGAACCTCAAATCCTGCTTCTGTTCCAAGCATACTCTGTAGTCTGGCGATGTTTCTTTGTCTTAATTCTTCCGCTGATATGTTCAGTTGATTAGTAGCTCTTCTCTGCCCCTCTGTTAGTCTTGTTACGCCGGCAGCAATATCAACAGGAGAGTCGGACACTTCTTTCAGCGCAGACACGCCGGCAGCTGTTTGGGAGCCTAATTGAGCCTCCATGATGTCCTGACCAGGGAGCTTGGTTCTTGATGCCTGCCTTCTGGCTAATTCCGTGGCACTGGTTATTTGACCCGGAATCTCAAACTCTGGCCGCTCATTTTCTTTTCTTAATTTTGCCGCTTGTATAGACTGGTAGGCTCCTAATCCGGCTTGAGCCACGCCAGGTATTGCTGATATTGCTGCGAGTGCTGCTAAGGATAATGTCATTTTATGTAAAATTTTACTACCTACAAAATTAGCCAAATATTCCGAGGCAAGCAAAAAAGCCCGGGCTATTTAAACCCAGGCTTTAATTCACTTTACAATTACTTGATTACTAGAATGGTAAGTCATCCTCAGAATCATCAGGCTGTGTGGTTTTTTCTGAAGCCTTTCTCTCTTTCTTCTCTTTACGAACCTGATCTACCAGGCTTTCATCTTCATTCTCCTTTGGTTCGCTGGAAAGTTCAGGCGTAAACTCCTTGATGTTTGGAATTATCTCTTCCTGAATGACTTTCTTAATAAACTCATCCAACTTAACTGAATCCCAGACTTTCTTCCGGTTCACTGTCTTCTGCTCCATTTCGGGCATCTCATCAATCTCATACTTCCAGTCTGCCCTGAATCCATCGATCTCAACATGCACATATGCGCGCTCCTTGTCATTCTTGGTCTTGGAATACAAACTAAAAGACACGATTCCACCCAGATCTTTGTCTGCCAGTGAGTTGACAATAGACCTCATCACACCAGTGTACCCGGTTTTGATCCATGTCTCAGTTCCATCATCTTCTGTGAATATGAAGATAACCTGTTCCACCAGATCTCCGTTCCATTCATAGTCATCAAACTTAATTCCGGTCAACCGACCTTGGTAGTTTGTGAATTCAATTGGCTCCTGTTCTTTTCCTTGGTAAAGAACAAACCGCGGATCGACCTGTTTTAATTTTGTCAGCTCGATCTTCGCATAGTTTCTTTTCTTGTCGTTGTTGCTAAATCCCATTTTGTATTTGATTAAAAATGTTGTTCAAAAAAAGGCCTTTTGAGGGTGGCCAGCCCCAACGCTACGCTACGTTCTTAACGAGTGTAGGCTGCATGAAAATTTGATTGTCAGTTATTGACTTTCAAGCTCTCCTCACTTCTTACTGAATCGCAATCAATATCCAACACCCCCAAGAACCAGGGTCAATACCCTGGCATAACTGTACTTACGCGACAGGTTAGCGACTTTTAATTGGTAGTACCATTAGTAACTTTTCGGTAAAAATACCGATAAATGCTACTTATCGGTAATTTTACCTAAGTGGAGGTGACGGGAGTCGAACCCGTGTCTTACGATCTTTCACCAGTGTATCAATGAACTCAGAACAAAGATACAAAGAATTGCTGAAATGAAACAATGATTTTTGTCATATTATGACAGTTCGGAGTCCGTTACGTGTATTTCTGCTGATTTTAATGTAACAAGATCTGTGGAGGTATGCTTTAGGGTGATTAAAAAGAAGTTGTTCATTAACTTCTGACCGGTAATATAATCCAAGGTTACCTCAGCCCCAGTAGTAGTATACGCATCTCTTAAAAAGTCAGCATATAACCTTCCGTTTTTATGAGTGAATTTAATTGCCGGTATCTTACTATACTGACCATTAGCATATTGCTCACTGGCTGGCACGGTTACTTCTGATACCTGCCAGGATTTGTCTGGAGAGCTGGAATTATACTTATTGTTATTAGTCTCAATCCCTATAGCATCCAGAAATTTTATTTTATTTGGATTGATATTACACACAAAAGTGGTTTCAAAACTCTTTTGGGATCCACGAAGGTTCATTCTAGTAGATGAGGAGTCAAATTCAATCAATCCACCAGATACAAATCCGAACAATCTGTCGCCCACATGACCATACATTTCGGGCATGATCTCCCAGAATGTAAACCACTTATTGCTAGGCTCATAAAACACAATAGTCTCATCATTAGATGAATCATTCTCATCCTTAAATGTAACAATCACGCTATTATGTGCCCTGTCATAATGAACTATGACATCCACGTTCTCAATGCCTGATGATAATAATGCCTGAGCCTTTTCTTTGAAGTAATTCTTCATGCCGTATTGCGATATCTCATACACCCCGTTCATGGCCATGCGATAAAACTTCCCTTCGTATATGTCAAAGAAATAGGTCCAGTTACCAGTACTTGAGACACTATTTGGAAAAATGGTACCTACATTCTCGACATGGGGTCGGATGGTACCTAATACCTTTCCGCTCACTGCAACTGACTCCTGATCAGACCCATCACTTTGCAGTACCGTCCTGCCAATATAGACCGTAGATGTTTTGCGCTCCTGAAACACCCTTAATGTGGTGCCGGCTAATTCGATCGCTACAATATCCCCAAACTCATCCTCCAGCTGTTTTGTTCTGTTACCGGATTCAAACCGGCTCAGTCCATTTACGCTAGTATCTGAGAAATATTTATTACTCCATCTAAAAAACTGATACTTCTTTTGCTGGGGATTCTCCAAAACAACAAACGGCTTCCCCTTGCTATATGAATCTGATGAGTAAAAATCACTTATGTTTTTAGACTCCGCCAAATCTACCCGGGCGTTTGATGGACCTATCTCTTCTGAAAAAGATCTGGCCAAAACACAAGAGTCTCCATCAAATAATACTCCTGTAGCAGGTGTTCCGTCCATGTCAGCCGGATCTTGATCTTGCGATTGCCCCCTGTGGTACCTATCAGAATCTCCAGGATTACCTACCTCAAACATCTCCCCGGTCCCATAATACACGCTCTCAGATACCTCTAATCTCGGAGAATATATCTCGACAAGAGTGGTGTTGCCAATATTGTAGTCGTCTGGATCAAACCTTGGCAAAACCAATTTATTCGTAGTTTCGTCATCTCCATCCCACCCCAGTATTTCTAAGTCTAAATAAGTAGTCATAGTCCTCCCTAGGGGCTTGGTAGCAGACCCTGTAGCTATTTCAGTTATAAACCTGACTCTATCTCCAGGATTGAATGAATAGGGATCTATGCTTGAATTAGGATAATAATAAGATCCAGGAGTAACAGAGTCTGAGTTTTGCTGCAAGGATGTAATATCCATTATTGTATGCTCAGGATCTCCTATCGGGGTATCCAGTGGATTTGTGCCTCCTATGCTGGAATAATCACCCAGTATGTATTGTATCCATGTTGAAATAGTTCTGTTTCCAGCATACACCCACGCCCAATGCGTAGCCCATGATGGTGGCTGATGCTTTACAGCCCAGGCAATACCCGCCTTAAATCTATTATCATCAAAATGAACCTCCGAATTTAACGATATAACATACCTGTCTCCAGAAGATATTTCTGAGTCAAACTGACCATCAACAGTTATTTCGGTGGCCGTATTGGTATCTATCCTCCTTGCTTGACCAGTATTTAATCCAGTTATCATCCTGACATACCATCCAGCATAAGATGGGAATGACTTAGATGTGTCTGTCAACACGGTAGTACTTCCAGAAGATGCTAACCCGCTGTCGTAATACGTTTCTGTGAATGTGGGATCAACTATTGCATACAGATCCCCATCAGTTATAGTTCCGGTAAACGCTATACTTACAGTCAGTGTATCCGCCGTATTGGATACAATTAAGCGATAATCACCAGCCGAGCCTCCAGAGGCACTTGTTATTCTAACAAACTTGCCGGCAAATTGATTAACTGTCCAAGCCTTCGTAGTGTCCTGAAGTTCCGTGGCTGAATGGGTTCCCAAAACGCTACCATTGTCCAATGATTCAGAATAAAACGGAATCTTAACATCCATAGTAAGGTCTTTATTTACACCTCCATTCCTACCATATTTATCAAAATAAACAATACCAATAGGATGTGTGGCTCCAGCCTTAAATTCCCTAACAACCCCTTTTTCAGTAGTTCCGGAAGATACAGCTGTGTTTTCTGTTACAGACTCTGATGTAATAGTCCTGCCAGACCATGCTACCCATCGTTCAGTGTTTGAACGTGGCCTCACAATGATTGATGGCATTTGATCCTCTATAACCCTGGTTATAAAATTCATAAAAGAAAGCACAGACTGAGTGGCTGTTGCCGGTATTCCAGCAGAAGCTGTTTCTCTTAAAGATCCACTATAAAATTCTATGTTTATGAAATTTCCAGAAGTAGGCAATGAGTTTGGTGGAATTCCAATACTCAACCACTCTTCTCCCTGGTCAGAACCCTCATTGACTAATGTAAATGTTTGCACAACACCAGTCGGATCGCTCAATCCAAACACTATATCATCAAAAACCGGGGTAGTCACGACATCTATATCAGTAGACGGATACCCCTCTGTAACACCACCATAAACAATTCTTCCTTCATCCAAGATCTTTTGAACATCTGATAATTGAGGAAAGCTATCATTAACAGCAGCTATTTCGCTTTGATCTGCTGAATCTAAATATGTGTCATTATAAAAATTAACCTTATGAAGACCAGTCTCAGAGTTTAGTATGTCGTTATCCTCTTTGTTAAGCCTTAAAAATCTAACCCACTCTCCATCATTTCCCTCTCGAACAAATATCTCTATGTCCTTGACCAACTCTGTTCCTTCAAGAACAGATACTTCTATAACATTGTTTGAGTATGGGTCGTCTGGAACTCCATCAAAATCATTATCATCAGGTGGGAGTGGGGTGATGCTATACATAGACGTTGCAGTTTTTTCGTTACCCTGCATAATCCATCTATAACAAAACTGAAACTGTTTGCCCCTTAAGTTATTCTTTTTTACACTACTATCCGTATTATAAATAACCCTTGGTGGCAACCAGGGTCTTTCTTGTGCTGCTGAAAAATACTGCTCATTCTCGGTATAAGTACCAGCTATTGTGTTGGCAACATCAACCTTCCTGGGGGCATTCAGTCCATCTGTGAAATAAAGTATTCCATCAATAATATCAGCATGCCGAATAGGATATCTGATGTCAAAATTAAATCCAGACCAATCAGTAATTAGTGTATTGGTGTCTGTCGCCCTGTCGTATTTTATAATGTAATCATTTCCAGTAGTCTGGCCGGACACATGCGTAACGACAAAATAGATCAGCGCGTCTTCTTGTTTCCACTCTGTAGCTCCTATACACTTCGCAATTAAAGTAGGACCAGGTAATGCCGGAAACGAATATCCATTAGAAGTAGTTCCTTTCATGTTAACCATGACGCCCAACACCTCATCCATTACTGCGTTTTTGCGATCATACACATCCACCTCAGGCATCAAAGAAGGATCAACATCTCTATTGATCCCGCTATCAATAAATCGTTTTGTTTCTTTATACTTCATTACCTCTTAGTCAGTTGAGAAGAATTTGCGTTTATCGCGTCAACCAAGTCATCCAAAGTGAAAGCATTCAAGAAGTCAACCAAGTCAATCATTGTTCTCATAAACTCCCTATCCCTTCTCTCCTTGTCAGATTCGGTTGCTTTTTTATCATTCAATGTCCTTTGCTTATGCACCCAGGCAATTAATGCTTCCTCAGCCTCCACAGGAGCCAACACGCGTCCTCTTTCATTCACACCGGTAGAAACATACTCCACAACAACACTCTCGCCTATCATGTCTCCTGAGAAGATTAGACGGTTTCTTTCCCTGTCATATCTATGGAATGCAAGATTGTATGCAACAGCAGGTGCGGAATACCAAGTTGTCAATTCAGGTATCACCTCAGCATCTTCCAAGTCAGCATATTGTGCAATAGAGCCATTAGCCTCATCCCTTGTGATCGGAATAGTTGGATCTTCTGTTAAAGTCCATATCCTGGAATCCCTAATAACCCCGATTCGCGTATAGCGAATGTAATCATCCGGCAAATTCACAATATTGTTAGAGTCAACTGTAAAATAATCAATCTCAATGGTCGGTAGTACGTGGAGGCCAATAGCTTTAAATCCTCTTATAGCCCATTGTTTATATCTTAAGAACTGATCATGATTATAATCACCAAGGTCATTCAAAACATTATGAACAACAGAGTCTAGCTCAATTAACCTGGATGTTTTTCTTTCGTCTTGACTCATGGTCTTTCGCTATTATTGTCATTAATCATGTCTTCTTTAGGCATCCTAAGCATCAAGTCTCCAATCAGCTGCTCAATTTCAACCCCCTTACCAGATGGTAAATAAATATTATCATCCCAGTCGTACTCATCCAATGGTATGACTAACTTCATGAGTACATAATCAATATCATCTCTCTTATTTACAAAATAAACACGCTCCTGGGTCACATAGCCATACATTCGATCATCCAGGTTTCCCACATCTAAATTAGCCAGTGAGGACATTGCCGAAGATGGGACTACAGGGATGACAAAAGTAGGATCCTGCTTGGCTGTAATAAGCCTAATCCCCGCCTGACCAGGAAGTTGTATGATTTGTGCCGGGAAGTCAGCATAGTACCTGTCATATGTAGTATTGTTCTGAACTTGCACGACATGATCCTTGGCATACAAATCCAATGCAGACTCATTCGATCTGAATAAATCAAACATTACTGAGTTCATGGCCACTGTAGCATGCTTCTCTACAACCCTCTTATCGTACTTACCCAACAGATCAGCGGAAGTGTTTCCGCCAGACAATCTGTGAATAATCAGGTCTATGAACTTCTCCTTGGTCATGAGCTTCTTTGATTAATCATTTGTGAATATTGAGCAACACTAGCCGGGTCAGATACGATCCCAAGCTCAAGTAATATCATTGATAATATATCCTGCTTTTCAGTCTCATCCCAGTCCAACTCAGTACTTGAGGCTGAATCGTACACCTTGATGCCATTCTCGAGCTTGGTCGCATACACGGGTGTTGTTGGTTCGGACAAATAGGTCCATGACACACTCGTTACACTAGCTGGCAAGAACTGAATCTCAGAGCTAAAGAACCGACAAATAGGGAAGTCGGCATCGGGGGCTGTGATTGAGTTGTTCGTTCTCGGACCCCACTGGTTGTCTGTCAATATATCAACCGGTTTATTGCCATAATTTATCCCGGTTACATAAAAGTAATCAGCTGGAATTGTAGCAAGCGTGCCAGATATTGATAATGTGGCCGAAACCTTAAACCTTCGAAGAGTATCCGTTACCCTTTGAGAAACCTCATACGCACTACGGGTAGTTGGTTGACCTCTAAAAAAGTCATCCTTTAATCCCAATTCTTTTTTAAACTTCTGCAATGAATGCCTCTTCAATAAAAGATCAAACTGATAATCAGGTAAAACAATCTGCTTATCGTTTACTCTTGAGATGTATACAATTAAGTCTAATATATCCTGATTTGTCATCTCGTTTGATTTTTAATTCCTTCTGCTATCTGAACAATTTCACCCTCTCTCACATTAATACCAAGATCCCTGAGTATTAATGCTGCAAACCTTGGATGAGCCTCTTCGTCCCATTCTATTTCCACAGTCTTTGATGCATAAATCCCAGACGTGCTCCCGTCAGATGCGACCTCCCCAGTGGTGGGCGGGTCGTTTATTGTATATGCCTGCCCCACAGCCAAGCAAACTTCATTCAGATTACTATCGATATAATAATCATACACTGGCGTGGCAGGCTGTTTTAAGTACTCAAATCCAAAACCAGCAGCATTAGTCGGGTACACCTGTATGGTTCCAGACCGCATTACTGCGATAGGGTTTTCTGCTAATTTATACTGAGTATACATCCTTCTCTTCTTAGCCTCTGTGTCAGAGACAAACTCACCAAACTTTTTTACGCCACCTACAGTACAGGTAAATGACAAAGTAGCTAATTCAGCAAAATCAGCCGGCAATGTATACACCCCGGTAGCCAATGTTCCGCTTGTGATTTCTGTGTGAAATGTCCTTAACAATTCCGGAATAGGTTCGCCTGGAGTAAACTTCGCCAACTCATCATTGAATATCTGAATATTATTATTCTGCAATGAATAATTGTAATCAGAAGGAGTATAGGCATTTCCCTTTTGCGACTTATTCGCTATAAACCTGACATATTTTAATAATTCACAAACTGTCATTATATAGTAGGTTGAGCGGTTACAATCCAAGTCCACTGACCGGTAGCAATAGGTCCACCAAAATCAACTGTAATAGTGTTCGGCCCAACAATAGTAGGGCTGTTTATAGTCTCTAATACACCATCCGGATCGATAACTGCGACAGATGCAATAAGTTCAGTGCCTAAGTCGTGGGTAATGGTAAGTACATAACTTCCATTCAGGTCAGTATATGTAAACGATCCCGAATCAACAGCTGCAGAAGTAGCTACTGTAGAGTCTGACAAACACCTGTCCCCGGTGAATAAGGAATACAGCTTGGCACACTGAAGCACTTTCTCAGCTTCATCACTATCAGCATCCGCAGCCCAATACTGAGCACTTATCAAATTAGCTTTATCGATTTTTCTTTTTAGTGTGGAGGCTTTTGCCGGGTTGTTCCCAAGCGCTTCTGTGTATTCATTATACAGACTCTCCAAACAGGTGCGGTATGAGGTAATACAATCTGCCATTATGCTGAGTAGTTAACCAATGTTTTAAGTTCAGTACAGTAAGTTGTTACAATGTCTGATTCGCCCTCCAGGTCAGCAACTTTGATCAAATTAATAAGCAAAGACACTCTGGATAATACATCTGACAATAAGTCTTCAGGGTATGAATTACGCAAAGATACCTGATTCAGATACCTGTTGTATAAACTTTCTACGCTATCGTATGTGTCAGTTATGCATGTAACGGCCATTATTGTAATTTTTTACAACAACAAAGTTACTCAATTTATGCAAAAACAAAAAGACCGACAAGAACTTGCCGGCCTTTTAACAGGGGTGTGGGGTGGGAAAAATTATTCGTCCTCTGCAAATTCTTTTGCACTAGCCCTCTCATTGAGCTCTTTCTTCATCAGCTCAACCAGATCCGGACTAACCATTAGTTTTGTTGCCAAGGACCTTTTGGGTCTCTCTGATGGACTAACTTCATGGAGCACATCGCTTTCTCGGGCATCCGGATCCAGGAACCTCCACGACTTGCCATGAATGGTATCTTTCAAGAAGATGACCTTTTTATCAATACAGTCTGTTATAAGTGCCTGAATCTTAGTTAATTCATCAAGATTGGTTCTCTTCATAAACTTCTCAACTGCATCCGAGTCATTACTCTTAACAACAATATTGTAGATTGAATCCCTCAGGATATCAACCTCCCTGGTATTGTCCACATCAGGGATGTAGTATGACTTGGCCAGGATTCTGATATCTTCCTCAGACATCTTGTCCTGGTCGTATAGGAATGCAGAAACCATTGCTTGTGCTCTACGAGCTTTAGCAACCTTACGAGCTTCACGGGCACGATCCTCAAGGATCATGAATTCTTTTTTCTTATGCTTATTCTGACCGGTCAATCCTTCAATGCTCTCACAATTACCGGATATATAAACCAGATAAAACAAAAGCTCTTTGTCTCGCGCAGTAAACGTATTAACACGCTTGAGTTCATACCAACGGGGCATGTATTTAATATGCTTGCCTTCCCTGCTGGTTTTCTCGTCCTCGTAATAAGTCCACTTCTCTAAAGACCCATCGCCTCTTTGATAATTACTAGTCAGCTTAATACGAACGCCCTGGGCATACTCCTTGGTAGGCCTAGACTCTTCAGTCCGCTTATTGTAAGCAAATACGTCATTGGATAGTTCTTTAGGAAGGTTGAATCTCATTGGAAAGCCTATATTTTCCAATTCTTTAAGCTTCGAGTTTACAAATTTTGAAGCTGATCCTGATTTTTGTGGAGCCTTTAAATTGACAGGCTCGCCATCGCATAATAGCATAGTTGTTTGTTTTTGGTTTAAAAAATGGCCCCGGAACATGCCGGGGCCTTATATAAACAAAATTGTTTACTCTTCGATTACAATACCCTGATTGGTCTTATAGAGCTCAACACCCATCTCAGACCTCCAGTACCATTTCCGGCTATCAACATCGCCAATGTATGTTCCACCACCGGCTGCACCGTTTGTCCACATTTCGAATCTACGGCTGTATCCATCCTTAGATGCACGGTAACGAATGTTGAAATTCTCAACTTTCTTATTAGCACCAGGAGTCAGCACAGGATTCTTAAATGAGGTAACAGGCATGATAACACCTTTTTTATCGTAGCTCAATAACTTAAAGGTCTCAGGATTGCTCCAGTTATCCATCACGTAGATGAAGTAATTGAAGCCGTCTCCCATATTGATCACCTTAAAGTTGATGATTCCCTTCATGTTCTCAGCTCCGCCAAACATTCCGTCAGCTACACTAGTCATAATTGCACTACCAGTATCAGTGACAAAATAATCCTTAGCAGCATCATTCACATCATTACTCAGGTCGATACCAGACATGATAAGAATGTTTCCACTGTTAACCATCTGACTTCTCAGATACTTGCCCATATCTCTCAAGTCATCAAGATCGAATGATCCAGCTGTATAAGTCTGAGTCAAACCACCTGAACGTAAATGAGGAACAACACCTTTAGTTGTGTTGATGGTATTTCCAGCTCCGTCTTCTCCAGTAGGAACAACCATAGCTGTATTAGAAGACTCAACACCAATGGTTACCATACCATCAATCTTAAGCTGCATAAGGAAATCACCCCTCATTGTACCAGTAGTCCACCATCCTTTAACCTCGCCACCACGATACGTCTTGTACCACTCTTCATTAGCGAACTGGTCACCTTCAAGACCAACAGTCTCTTTGATGATCTGGGTCTTGAATGTACGCTTAACAGTACCTACTATAGTACCATCAGGCTGACCTGTACCAGCTGCAAACGCACTGGTAGTAATTGGGAGTGCATCACCGGCGGTTAATACACCGATGTTTTGAGTTGCAGAAACAGGGCGGATTTTTACAATTGGCGCACTTGGTGTAGTAACGTCAATTTCATAAACCCTCGCGTTCACTTCTGTGTCCGGAATAGTAATCACGTCACCTACCCGAACATAGAATCTGTTGCTTGCGTCCAAATCCTGTGAATCCAGAACAAACTGGGCGTCATTACCTACACCAGGGTCGCTGATAGTAGTTCTGACATGGATTGAACGGTGAATTTTATTGTCTTCGTATCCGTAGAAGGATTGACCAGACACAGGCATTTCACGCCCCATTGAACGAAGCAAAGTGAATAAGCCTTGATTTTGCATGCCGTAACGAGCCATCAGTTCACTGATAACCTGTGGTTTACCCACATCCCATAACGACCATACATCTTGTGTAAGGATGCCTGAAGCAGCATCATAACTATTTGAAGCCATTTATTTTAGTTTTTTAAGGTTAGAAATTCTGCATGGCCCTTCTAATCTCTGCCTCCGTAGTCTTCTCGTCAGGAATATTGATAGGAGGTGGATCACTCGGTTCCACTTTCTTGCTCGGGTTATAGAACAATTTTCTAAGATTGTCTTCACCCATTTCCAGCGCCTTTGTGGCCACTGAATGCACAATTTCCGGGAAGTGATCTTCCCGATACCTTCTCTCGATAAACCCGGTTACTTCGTCATGCGGCACTGTGCTCGCATCAACGCCTGAGTTTACCATGATATCACGCAGCTCCTTTTTATAAGCCATCACCTCAGATTGCGGAACTTCCACACTAAGAAATTCGTTCTGGCTTTTAGATTTCGGGTCTAATGCATTTATTGAGACCTTCTCAAGGCCTACTTTGTCCATTACTCCATCCCATGATTGCTCAAGCTCCTGGCGGACTCCCGCTTTTTGGCTCTCGATTTCTTCAGGAGATGCAGACTTAGGAACTTCTATTCCCGAAAACATAGAATCCATTAGTTTATTTCGCGCATTTTCCGCATCAAGCTTCAGTTTCAACTTATTGGCATCAATCTCTTGTTCGGCCTCCCGAATTTCCCGATCTCTTGCCGCTACTTCCTCTTCTGAATACTCATCCGGATTGAGTTTACTCAGATTATGCTCAAGCTTATACTGACGTCTCAGGTATGACTCTTTTGCTTCTTCTGAACTCTCTCTAAACGCTTTACTATCAGATTCAAGCTGCATTTTTAAAACTTCCAGCGGATCAGGTTCGCCAAACGCAAGCTTTCGGGCAGAATCAAACTTGTCCGGATCTGTCTTTTTGATGTGATCCAATTTGAACAACATCTCATCAGAAAACGGATTCCTTGATTCAAGCTCCTTAACTTTATTGGCCAGCTCTTCCTTTTCCTTACTGACAGTTTTGGTATTTTCAATGAACGATTTTACAGACTCCTCATCTTTGAAGTCTTCACCAAGAGTGCTCCAATCAAAAGAAGGCTCCGGAGTTTTTGGATCCTGAGGCTCCTGTGGAGGTTTTGTTGGTTCTGGTTTCGGATCTTCAGCAGGCTTTTCTGGCTCCTGAGGCTCCTGTGGGGGATCCTCCATGGGCGCTTGTTCTTGCTGGATCTTACTTATCAGATCATCATCTGCCGGCTTCTCGTCTTGTCCGGCTCCTTGCTGATTTGCATCAATCAGCCCTTGGATTAAATCATCTTGTGGCATGTCGTTTGTTTTTTCCGTTTACAAAATTAAGCAATAAATTGCTTATAATCAAAATATATGATATTTATCATTGTTAAATTGCCTCACTTTTAGAAGGAACAGCGCTAGCTACTCTAATATCTTCGTCTGCCTGATGGGTAATTTCTTCCCTCTTTAATTGAGACTCAATTTGAGCTTTCTGAATCTCACCCTTATCCTTAGCCTCTTGTGTAACTATTTGCTTCTCAGTATCTGCCTCCTGTGCTGCCCTGGCATTCTCAGCCTGAGCCTCCTGAGTTTTTTGCTCTTGATATGCAATATACTGCTGTGCCATATTCACGCCTCCACCAGAATCAACAATGTCCTCCACAAACATAAACTGTGCGAATGACAAGGTGCCGGCTCTTAACGCCTCCCTGGCAGCCTCCATGACCCTGGCAGCCTCATCTTCTGCAGACTTAGCCGAAATCATTATGCCGTACTTCACAGGAGGATTACTACCAGCTTGTCTAATGGCATGCACTGACGCACTTCCAATCACAGACGAATACACCTCTGGATTACCCACACAAACTGATTGTATTCTAAGGGCTGCGCATTCCGCGGCTCTTTTAACTAGCTGAACCCATGCATTGGCAATAGGAGCTAATGTGTCAGATGTCCCGGCTGCAGCAATCTTTGTTTCCGCAGCAGAAGTTCTTGGCGCCTGTTTGCTGGATGTAGATGCCCGGTCTATTCCAGTCAGCTCACTAATAGCAGAAAATGCCATTTCCCACGACTGAATAGCCTCGTTAATAGCCTGGCCGGCGCCACCGGTTAACTGTTCAATAGCTTTTCCGGGATCCTGCGCACCAAACTGCGGTACAATCTGGCCCTCAGTCATAGAGCTATCATACACCATATGACCACTTTGTGTATACAGCTTGATTAAATCCATTGGCCCGAACTCAGCGCCATTCATTGTAATACGCTTAGTCTTTCCAATGTCAATTTTCAAACCAGACGGTGGTGCTTTGGCGATGTTGTTCTGTAGCTTCAAATAAGTCATTTGAATCTGATCCAGCATAGGAATCATTGCATCAACAACACTCCTTCCTTTCAATTTAATAACATTTATTGGAAGCCTGACATCTTTTTTAGACACATCATACGGGACGTTTTCTATTCGACCGTAATCAAATACATGTTCTGAATCGATAATCCAGGATCCACCATATATGGTTTTCATGTACATTGGATAAGTAGTCCTTTTCTTATCATTCCTTATCCTTGGCCTTCCTTCTTCATCACCCTCAGCCCGGAATGTAATATCCTCACCATTCTTCCCTTTTCTGGTAGAGTAATAATGCCTATCTGTAGTAATGAAAGCAAACCTTAACACCGGAACATTAAATGCATCATACCCCCACCGCTCCTCTGCTTCATAATAGCTTTTGTCTACAGTATCCGGATTCCCATACAATCCTTGATAATTTCTGGCCAGTGACTCTAGTTCTTCCTCCTCCACATGTGGTAATTTATCCCTTATGTCAGCAATTCTAAAGCTATCCAGGTATCCATAGTAGTTACTCTTGTCAAACCCATCCTTAGAAGAATACTCTATAATCAAGTCTTTTGGGTCTATGTACTTGTACTTTACAAACCCATCATAACTATCAGCTGTTGTTTCAAAAGCTCCAATATTTGCAGTCAATAAATCCTGAATGACTCTTTTCTGTATTTCGGGCTGTTCGGATAATTGCGAAGTAAATGATAATGCTTTCTCCATCCCAACTTCATACATGGTCTTAAAACGACCCATTCTTTCAAACAAGTGAAGCTCCTCAAGACTCTTTGGCAACACTTCCGGCTCTTCCTGTGGCTCAATGCCTCTTATTTTGTTAATATTATCCATGGAATCCTTTACCTTGGATCTGGCCCAGGTTTTCCACTTTTTCATCTCCTTCTCTCTCCCGCTCATTGGATCTATAGCATCCACACCAGCCGTTAAGTTGATCTTCATCATCCGGCCAATGATGTGGTTGATATATTTTGGAGCCGGGGAGAATATTGTATTAAAATCAACATCCATATAATGCTTCCTGGCTTTCTTCAAAGCCCGGTCTTCGGCATTCGCGTCCACAGCAGTAGATACAGATTCAGAGGTCGGGGATTGAGGATCAACAGCAAAATACTTCTTGTACACGTCTGGATTTTGCTGGCCATAAGCATATGACCTTAAATAATCCATCCTGCTCATCATTCTTTGACTAATGCCGGTAGTTCCTTTTGCAAATGCGCTATAAATATGCATAGCCCATTGCCTGGTGTATGTTGGATCATTCTGCTTCTTATACGGACTGATGTCATCTGACGGCCTCCCGTGACTACCAGTCTTGAACTTGTCTAATGTTTTAGAATCCATAGGTATAAAATTACATCCTCAAAGTTACTCACTTTTTTACACATACTCAATCCATTGAGCGCATGGGAACCGGCAGGCCATAACCTGTAGATTTTTCTTTGGTTATTGTCTTAAAATCTCCATGATCACTTTCCTCTGCAAGCTCGGCAAGACCAGATGCTGTTAACCGGTCATAATGAGTCATTTGTTTTACGCTCTGAATATCGTAACAATCCTGTAGGAGTTCTTTGTGATACTCCCACATCCCTCTTCTTTCTACATAATCTCTAAGGGCATTGAATATCGCTTGCTTACTACCTCCCGTTGTCGGGTATCCAGGAGTTTTTCTGAAGCCACCAGTAGCAGAATCTCTCATGTGCTTTAAAAACCCACCAAAGCCCCAGTCCCGGAACTTATCAATAATCTCTTGCACGTTTGATTCCGTCAGCACCATGGCGCCAAAATACATAGCAACCATCAATACATCATCCACGTAATCAGCCTTTGTTGCCGGACGGTGTTGGTAAGTACACACAAATCGGTCTGATTCCCACTGGGATGGATCAAGAGATATGTCGTCAATAGATGGATCAAACTTCCACTTCACAGCAATACCTCCATCTGACATCTGCCCGCCTTCTGTTTGGTTGAATGCAAACGGGTCAGCCCCCACGTTAAATTTGCCAGCCTTGTACGGAGCATACCCAATTCCGGTTGGCGGTGTGTATATTCTATTCGACTGGAAAGAAAGAACCTGCTTTGATATTATAAACCGACCCATCGGGTCTTCTGTAAACATCACTTCTGATGTCCTGTCTCCTCTTGATTTTCTTGAGAATGCCCCCTGTATGAGTGGAGGCTCACTTACCCGAAGCTCTGACAATCTATCCTCCAGGATTAACAGGTTAAATCCCATGTCATTCGATGAAGTGGTAAAGCACTCCCGATATCTGATTGGGTACTGTCTGACCTTTTCAATCCATTGCTCAATGTTCCCAGCATCCCTTAGAGCCTTTCTCTGAGCCTTAATAATCTTAAGAGCCTTCTCTTCATCTGAAACCCCGTACTCATCCACACACCCCTCCATGCCATCTGTAGAGGATATAAACAGGAGGAATAACCCAGTAGCTGTCTGACCAATTTCATTTCGTTGGTAAAAATTACTCATGTCACACATCTCTTGAAACTTTCTACCCCCACCCTTCTCCATCTCTCCTACTGTAGATGTTTTTGATGTGTATCCATGAATGCTGTAACCTCCACCCTGAGATAAACATTCTTTTGTTACAATATGCCTCTGCAGCACATTGTTCAACCTATTCTTACCAACCTCATCATCATGGTGAAAGAACAGCTTCTGACCATCATAAGCACCCTCATCTCCAACCTCAAAATCAATCAACGACTCCAGGCCGGTATCAACCGATGCCATGGCTCCTTTGCCACCAACCCGAACGGAAGGTACATCAAACACAAGTTCTGATTTAGGATCTGTTGAGCCGGCATATGTTGGCTTGAAAAAGAACGGAACTTTCTTAAATGGCTTTACGAGTTTATCAGTGAATACCTTTTTAGCATCTCCGTCATTACGGCTCTGAATACCACCCTTTGCACCTCTTAGTTTTGATATTGTTTCCAGGTTGTTGCACTCAGCTCGAAATGTCGCACCCTCCCTACGCATCTTCGGATACGCATCTCCAAAGCAAACCCTTCTACCGGTGTCGTACATTTCGAAGTATTCATTTCCATCCTCATCAATCTTTGGAATAGCATTCCCTTTATCATCCTTATCGATAAAGTCTAATGTGTGATTCTCAAAAAACTTTATCGCTATCCAATATTTTCTATCCCTAGACCTGTATTTTGGAAGACCCACATCAATCTTATACGAAGTCATGTAATAGAAGTGCTTCCCGGTAATATAGGTAGGCTGGCCATTGTTAAAAAACCAGTACCCATACAACCTGTGGTACCACATTCTTTTTATGTAATCTATTTCTTCTTTATACTTTTGCTGATCACCCTCCAACTCATTCCAGATCTCATCAATAGTGAGGCCTCTTCTGTTTTGAAGATCAAGAATTCTTCTTGGAATCCATGGCGGTTTCCATTTCTGGTCCTTTGCCGGCTTTCCAAACCCGTCTATTAAGTGCCACTCAGGAGGTATAGGTGTGGGTATATGAATAGGCCTTAGGTCGGAGTCTTGATTAACAACGACCTCTGTATCCGCATCCTTATATTGCTGTATTATTTTTTCTTTTCCGGGATATCTGCCAACAGCTTGATGTTTGTCCATTGATTGTCAGGGAAGTCGTAATTCTCACCATATGGGCTGATATCTACCGGATTCTCACCATTAGCCAACTTATCAGCTATGTCCTCCGGTCTAAGCTCCAGCTTTTCGCTTCTCACCTTATCATATATTGCATCTACTGTAAATTTTGAGCTATCTTCGTTTGATATCTGGCGCAAAATGTCAGATATTCCTCTTTCAAGTGCATCAACAACTTCAATTGCATCAGTCTTGTACTTTCCACTCAGCATGGCTTTTAACTGCAGCTCAAGAGCAGTATTATAAACCACTAATTTTGTATATTTTGCAGAGTTTAATCTGGTAATAAACGCACAAATTGCTTCATTCACCTGTGTGTCACTCCCGCCAAGCATTGCCTCAACCTCTTCTGTGAATCGAACTGAATTTTTCTTCGGTAGGCCAGCTAATGTTGCAGCATAAAACTTCCTCTTCATTACATCCGGAACAGTATTTACCGGAGTATTAGGATCATACATGAATAAAATGTACTTAATTATCTCTGTTCTAAGCAGCCCGTTATGAGGATTGCTAAGCTCTGAGAACTCTGGTATGCCGGCTAAATCCGGAACCTTCTTAAGTATGTCTTCGTCCGAATCAATGCCCCGGACATTATACTTCATTCTTTTGAAATCCTTTTCACTAAAATCCATCTAATTCAAGTATACATTTATTGAAGCGATAATCTCATCAGTGAATGAATCAAACAGTAGCACTCTATCATACCAACTGTAATACTCATACTTATTAAGTGTCTTGTTTTGTACGGAATGAGAGATATATATGGGATAATGATCCCATGCAGTATAAATCCTCATGCTAGTAGCATCTTCCATGCTACCAAATGTACAAAAAAAATACGTGTTCACGGAAAATGAACACGTATTAATTTATGCTATAGAGATGTATATCCTACA